>Ga0187827_10001164_pt1 | contig 39369 bp, 39 predicted proteins | sample ETNtaG_39_FD_167969 | JGI IMG/M metagenome (GOLD analysis project Ga0187827, IMG submission 167969) | Marine microbial and viral communities from oxygen minimum zone, Eastern Pacific Ocean - ETNP2014_SV_150_PacBio MetaG (Illumina Assembly) | ecosystem: Environmental > Aquatic > Marine > Hypoxic...
CACGTCAACCTCCCGGCCGCCGGCAAGCGGCTCTACAGGCGGCTACCACGGATCAGGCTCCTGCCGCTTCGAACTCCCTGCGCCGTGCCATGACCTCCTTGTCACGGACATGGAGCCAATGGCAGAGAGCGAGGAAGACCAGGAGCGATCCGATCGTGACGAGCGCAGGCCGGAGCCGGACACTTCCCAGATCTCGGACCATAACCACCGAGACAACAGGCTCGTCAATATCCGCGATGGGCCGAGGGGGTGCAGCGCCAGGAATGGTCGGTTGGTCCACTACTGCTTGCAGTTGGACAACCGTGTACTTGACTGGGTTGGTAATACGGGCGGAGTTGGTGGCCCAGAGGCTGATGCGGTCCCACCGGTTCGGGTCCTTGGGCAGCGTTGGCTTTCCTCCCATGGTGAAAGCATCCAACAACTTGAAGTCTCCGCTAGAACCAAATCCGAGGTCACTGTGCGAGAGAACGTCGGCGACGGCCTGGGCTTGGGCGTCACCTGCCTCGGTAATTGCAAGCAAGCGCCAGCCACCAATGTTGCCAAGGCCTGCAGCGTCTGTCACCTCCGGGGCTACAGCGGCCAACTCGGATCTGGTGACCGTTTCGTTGCGCACCTGGCGGTCTACGCGAAGCTGATCGAGTTCATCGGTGGGAAGGTCGGGGTACTCGTTGGCCGTGGGGAGTGATCCGTATTCAGCTATGGCCCTGGTGTCGCCCGAGGAGACCACCATCTCGTATCCGGATGGCAGGTCGCGGGAGTTGGGGAGACGCCTTGCCTCTGGGAGGCCACTGGCCGCCATGTCGCCGACGTTGATGTCAACGGTGATCCACGCGGGGCTGCTTCCCTGCCAGCCCTTGCCGTACATCCACCAGGTGGATCCCATGATGAACATCCACCCCATAAGAGCGGTAGCAGCCAGCAGGGTTCCAACCCTGATTCCGGAATTAGTGGCGAGTAACAACCACACAGATCCCATGAGAACAGCGACACCGGTTGCCACAACAAGGATTCCAGCTATGTGCGGGTTGTAGGCGAGACCTGCGAGCGTGACGAACGCACCCATCAGAGGCTCCTCTCGTAGGCCACGACGGCGTCGATCTGTTCGGGTGTCAACAGCCAGCTGCGCTCAACGGCTCCAACCACGTCCAGGTCGTCGACCCGTCCGCCATATCCGGGCATCCCACCTGAGCCGGTTCGTGCATTGCCGAAGCCGATACCAACCTCAGAACCGGTGCCAATGAACTCGGACTGCCTCTGGCTGGTCGAGAAGTGGGCCTCGACACCGGCAAGATCCGGCCCCACGTGACCCGCTCCAGGCTGCCATCCGGTGAGAATCCCTGATTCGGAAAGCCGTGGCCAGGTCTCGAGCAGGTCGGCTGTAGCAGCCTTGCTAGTTGCACCAAAGGAGAAGCCGGGGGTGTGGCATCGTGCACAGTTGTTGGCGCCCTGTGCTGAGGCGTTGTTGAAGAGTAGTTCGCCATAAGACAGGTAACTGTCGCTGGCCGGGTCGGTAGCCGTCTCGAGCCATGCGTCGATCGCGGCATCGATGGCCACGCGGTCTGTGAGAGACGGGTCGACTGTCGTCACGATTGCCCCAACCCCCGCCCGGAGGCCCGAGTCGATCTCGGCAGTTGCTGCGTCCTGGTCAAGCTGGATGGACCGCATGTAGACGACAAGCTGTTCAACCTGCTGGGCGGTCAGAGGACCACCGCCAGGGAGGCCCCAGGCCGGCATCGGAGTGCCAGGGCGGCCGTAGTCGAGGATGTCGATGACCTCCTCCTCACTGAAACGTGAGAGGACTGTCGTGAGAGCCGGGGCCTTCCAGTCGACCTGGGCCACGAACTCGCCATCAGGGTCAGCGATGGTGAAGGCCGCCACACCACCGACACCACCGGGTCCATGGCAACTGGCACAGCCCTCCTCAAAGGTCCGGGCACCCTTGACTTCGAAGCGGCCGACCCAGTCAATCGCTGCATTCTCCTGTCGGGCCGGCTCCATCAGCCAGTACATGGGCAGGACTAGGGAAATTGCTGCCAGGGTTACGAGTGACCAGGCAAGGCTTCGGTCGAGCACCCTGGTCTCGAGCTCGAAGTCATCGACATGTGGTGTTCGATTGGCAGCTAGTTCAATTTCGGATCCGAGCTCACGCTTTCCGATACGGAAACTGAAGAGCACGTACACGACGAGCCCGACCATCACGAAGACGGCCAGCACCAGGCCGATTGTGCGTTGTGTGCTTGCTGCGAGGATCATCGGGTTGTCTCGTTAGTCTCCTGACAGGGCGGGCCTAGTGGTCGCCGCCGGCGCCTATGCAGTGCGGACCCTCGGCCTCCTGGCCGGTGGTGTTTGTTCCAATAGGGGGCCCTTGGACGATCGTTCCGGTGTCAACCGTGAGCACGCCGTCGGCCACGGACATGGCGAATCTGTCCATACCCCTCGGTGCCGGACCCCCACGCTTTTCTCCGACTCGGTTGAACTGGGAGCCATGGCAGGGGCACTCGAACCACTGTGATGACACGCACTCCGGGACCCGGCAGCCAAGGTGGGGGCACTTCTGGTACAGGGCCACCACCCCGCTCTCGAATCCACTTTCAACCCCGGCTGCCATGCCGGCCAACTCGGTTGGTGAATAGGCGGCCCGTGCCTTTTCTACAGCGCCATTCGGATAGGCGGTGATCCACATTCGACCCTCGGGCTTATAGACGAAGCCGTTCTTGTCCTTGATCTCAGCCAACAGTTCGACCATGTTGCCGACCTTGATCTTGGAACCGAAGCCACTCACACCTTGTGGCCATAGAAAGGCTAGGCAGGCACCACCGAAACCCGAGAGGCCAAGACCCATCATGCCGACAATGCTTCGGTTAAAGAACTGCCGGCGGGACACTCCCAGAGTCTGCGGATCGGGCACCACGAACGGCTTAGCGGGCGCTGACTCGACGACCGGTGCCTCCAGCGCGTTTCGAGATGCAACAGCTTCCTGTTCTACCTGGCGACCGGTTAGTGCAGCGTCCACGGTGCTCGCCGCCAGAGCAGGATTGACCTTGTCTCTGCGACGGGTTTCACGAGATAGACCGGCGGCGTTGCGCTCGCGGCGCCTAGATGCACCAACGAGGAGCACTCCTGAAAGAAGCACGAGCAAGGCGATGGGGATTACGACTACCACGGATCAACTCCCGGAGCTCTGGCCTGAGGCCATGGGGGTGGCGGGCATGGATATCACAGTTCGAAGAACAGGCCGCTGTTCCACGGAAAGATGAAGTTGAACCCCGGACCACGAAAGAATGAACCGATCATCACTAGGACGGCCCAGAACATGAGGTGGATGGTCATCAAGGAGATGGCGAACTTGCGGTCCTCTGGGGCCTTGGAGGGGTTCTTGTCGATATAGGGCGCCATCACCAGGAGGATGAGACCGATACCGGGAATGGTCACACCTGCCACCATCGGATGGAACATGGTGAGCATCTCTTGAAGTCCCAAGAAGTACCACGGCGCCTTGGAGGGGTTGGGTGTCTGGTTGTAGTTGGCCAAGTCAAGCAGGGGTGCGTTGACAAAGATCGAAAACAACAGCGTGAACAGGGTGACTGCTAGCGCTGCCAAAAACTCAGCCACCAACAGGTGGGGCCATACGTGCACCTTGTCCTGGGGCACCAACTTGGTGTCCTGAATCGAGCCAGACTTAACGACGGTGAGGAGGCGTTGGTTGTGCCCATCGGGGCCGCCTCGCGCTTCGGGTACTCCGCTTCCAGCCGGATCCGGGACTTCGCCCGGATTCGGCTGGTTGGCTGCCGCCCTACTCCGGTCGAGCAGGTGGGGCGGGATCTTTCCTTCAGTCAAAACGGCCGGCTCATCATCGGGGGAAATCCCCTCAGATGGCCCCGTGCTTGCAGGGGAATCGATTCCGGATGCTTGCGCGGCCTTCTTACGGGCCTCTTCGGCACGCTTGCGTAGGTGTTCGGGGATCTCGGTCATCGTCGTGTCCCTGGCCTAAAGCGGTCCTGAAATGCCGCCATCCTTGCGGACGCGCCAGAAGTGGATTGCCATGAAGATCACTGCCACAAAGGGAAGCATCAGTACGTGAAGCACATACCAGCGCAACAGGGTGTCAGTGCCGATCTCAACACCACCTAGAAGTACGAACCTGACCTGTGAACCAAATACCGGCGTGAAGCCCATCATGTTGGTACCAACCGTCACCGCCCAGAGCGCCAACTGGTCCCAAGGCAGAAGGTATCCGGTGAACGAGAGCAGCAGGGTGAGCTGCAGCAACATCACCCCTATCACCCAGTTGAACTCGCGGGGTGGCTTGTAGGCACCGTGGTAGAAGACTCGGGCCATATGGAGAAAAACTGAGAGGACCATCAGGTGTGCTGCCCACCTGTGCATATTTCGCACGATGAGGCCGAAACCGACTGCCGTGTGGAGGGTCAAGATGTCGTCCCACGCCTGGGCTGCCGTCGGCCTGTAGAAGAACATCAGGAAGATGCCGGTAACCGTAAGCAGGATGAACAAGAAGAAGCTCAACCCGCCCAAGCAAAGGGTGTAGCTCACCTTGACGGCATGCCTCTTCACCTTCACTGGGTGCAGGTGGTACAGGACGCTGTTCATGATCACGTATGACCGGTTCCGGGGGCTATCGCTGTAGCCCTTTCGAAAAATAGATCCAGGTCTGAAAATGGAACTCCAGGCCTGGGATCCCTGAACGCGCTCTGCTAGCGCCTGTCCGGTCGGCTTGTTGCCGTTGCTATCGGCCACTGTCGTCGTTCTCCTGTGAGCCTGTGTGGGTGTCGATATTGCGCATCGTTTCCATCTGGTGTCGTTCAGCCGAGGCGCATGCCGTAGCCATAGCCGTGAGTGTTGGTGCGGAGGTGGGTATCGCCATCCGCCGGTGGATCGCTCATCTTGCCGAGGATGATGACACCGGTGGGGCAGCGGTCGACGCACAGGGCACACCGGGTACACACGTCATCATCGATAGTGAAAATGACGTTATCGCTGGGATCGTCGCCCGGCATCCCTGTTCCAACCGCCTCGGCGATGGCGTCGGGACTGACCATGAAGATGCACTTCCAGGGACAGATGTCCACGCAGCCCTCACACATGATGCACTCGGACTGGTCGATATGGATGAACTGCTTGAGCTTCACCGCTGTGGACATCCAGGCTGCATCCACCTCCCGCAGGGTGTAGTCATTGACAAATTTCGGGGGTGCCGGGTTGGCATCGATGACGCTCATGATCCGACTCCTTCGCGCACGAGTGGCCGGCCATATTCGGAGGTGGGGACGGGTTCGACACTCTCCGTGCCCCGGTTCTGCCACTTCTTCCAGAGGATGGCATTACCAGCAATGCCGACGAGGTAGATGACCACGGCGACGAGGTCACGGATCACCTCATAGGTCATGGTGAAGGGAAGTGCCCACTCAACAATGCCCTGTTCGCCGGTCCATGGCAGCGACGGTCCTACCAGGAAGCGGTCGGGACGCCAATTGAGTTCGCTATCTGCCCAGGTAAGCCACTGATGCGGGACAACGCCGTACACCCAGAACATGGCCATAAAGACGTACGTGGCAAAGAGCATTGCCTCGCCCCAGGTGAAGTTCTTGTCAGCGGGGCAGCGGTCACGGTAGACACCGGCGCCGACCACCATGAGACCTAGGACGATGACGGATACGACGAACGCGACCATCGTTCAGGCTCCTCCTCGGCGGGTCTCGGCAACTGGGTGGTTACAGCAACTTAGTGAAGCGATGCACAAGCGCTGTGCTCGCCCCATGTTAGTGGGTGGCCCAGGGACTCCGCGACCCTCCGTTGGTCCCGTGGTGGCACCCCTGCACAGTCGGTGTGTCTACCACGTCGGACACGTGGCGACTACCTGGGCGTGCATCATCAGGCTTGTCCGAATCGGCACCCAACGACCTACAGTGCCAGCTAGCCTGCATCTGTCCGAGCAGTGGCTGATATTCAACCCACCGCACACCGAACCCCGACCGAAACAATCAACACGTCGCCCCGGAGAACACGTTGACTGAAATCCCCGAGCACCTCCTTAAACGGTCACGTGAAGCTCGTGCCAACACCACCGGCGAACCAACCAAAAAGGCTGCTGACAATGCCCCTGAAGCTGCCTCCGCTGCCGCTCAATCTGAGGCCAAGGTGCCCAGCACACCTGAACCGCTAGAACCGACCCCCACAGCGCCGGTTGCCCCTTACAACGCTGCAGCCACTAATCGGAAAAAAGTCCCGTGGTGGGCAGCAAGTGCGTTGATTCTGCTACCTATCTGGGCCATCACCTACGTGGGAACCCTGGAACGCCCTCCGGAGACTGGGCCTGCCGGCCTCCTCGCCGATGGCGACCATGTCTACGAAGCACGCTGTGCAGCCTGCCATGGCGCCGCGGGTGAGGGTGGCTCTGGACCGGCAATGAACAACGGGGTGGTGCTAGTCACGTTCCCGACACCTGCTGAACAAATCGTCTGGGTCGCGTCAGGATCCGCTGGCGTCGGTCTCGGAAACTCCTATGGCGACGAGGCTGTGGGACGGGTAGCCGTAGGTGGGATGCCCGGCTTCGGTGCCGCCCTAACCGCCGAAGAACTGATCGGAGTCGTGCTTTACGAGCGAGCCAACTTGAGCCACTCCGAGTTTGACAAAGGCCTAGCCGAAGCCATGGATGAAGCTATCCACTCCGGGGAACTGGACCTCAAAGACCACCTCGATCCAGAAACCGTCACCGTCGAAGAGGTCCTTGACCTATTGCGCTCAGCATCGTTCGGTGAGGACGATCAGCTAGCCACCGGTTGAGTCAATGACCGGTGCTCGTGCCCGGCATCCGAGATGATCCCCCAAGGCACCGGATCCTCCTCTAGTGCCTGAACACGTCCACGACTTGTTGATCGTCGGCGGTGGCCCTGCAGGTGCCGCCACCGCCTACTGGGCTGCTAGTTCGGGCCTGGACACCGTCATCGTGGAGCGCAAGGTCTTCCCACGCGAGAAGACCTGTGGCGATGCCCTGACACCAAGGGCGGTGCACCAACTTGAGGCAATGGGTCTAAAGGAGCACCTTGAGCACTACCACCGCTTTGAGGGGCTCCGGGTTGTCGCCCATGGTCGTACTCTGGAGATGGGCTGGCCGGAACATCCCGTCTTTCCGTCTTACGGCTTCGTGGTCCGTCGCTCAGACCTTGACACGTTTGTCGCCCGACAAGCCGTACTCGCCGGAGCAACTCTCCTTGAGGGGACAGACGCCCTCAGACCCATTGAGGTTGACCAGCCCCAAAGCAGCTCTAGCCCAATGGGGTCTGGCCGCATCTCAGGTGCGATCGTGGCCGACAAAGATACTGGCACCGAAAAGTTGATCTATTCGCGGTTCATAGTCGTAGCTGACGGGGCCAACTCACGCTTTGGCAGAACACTGGGCACTTCACGTGATCGCTCCTACCCGATGGGGATGGCCATCCGGGGGTACTTCAAGAGTCCGATGCATGACGATCCGTGGATCGAGTCGGCGCTGGACGTCCGAGATCGTAGGGGTAGCACGATGCCTGGATACGGATGGATTTTCCCCGTCGGAGACGGCACCATCAACGTCGGCATTGGCCTGCTCTCAACCTTTCGTGACTACCGGTCGGTGAACACCAGCCACTTGTTCGAAGAATTCGCCTGCACCCTTCCCAGCCACTGGCAAATCGATCCCACCCAGCCAATCGCTGCCCCTACGGGGGGTCGGCTACCAATGGCGGGTTCGGTTGGCCCGAAGGCCGGGCCAAACTGGCTGCTGGTCGGTGATGCTGCCGGCTCGGTTAACCCCTTCAACGGAGAGGGAATCGACTACGCCTACGAAACCGGTCGCCTAGCCGCAGGACTGATTGTCGATGCTGCTGCACGGGGCGATTCAGTGCTAGCTCGATACCCAGGGATGCTCGATGACGAATACGGCACCTATTTCAAAATGGCCCGTATCTTCGCCAGGGCTATCGGTCACCCAGCCCTCATAAGGGAGTTGACAAGGGTCGGTATGCGTTCCCAACCACTAATGGAATGGGCGCTTCGGGTCATGGCAAACCTTCTTCGCGATGGTGGGATGGGGCATTCCGAGACTGCCTACAGGGCACTCGCCGCAGCCGTTCGGCTGATACCCGACAGATATGCCCAGATACAACCGCAGGCACCGTCAAGTGCTACTGATTTCGCACCCCCTGATGCCCTGATCAAGTGATGCCACACGGTTCTGTGTCTGAGCGGGGAGAATGTCTCCTGTGATCGGATCTGAAACCACCAACGAAGCTGCTTGGTCGGACCTTGAGCGACATCGAGAACAACTGACCAGTAGCTCCTTACGCGACCTGTTCGCCACCGATCCGGACCGTGGCGAGAGGCTGGCGGTCAGCGTGGGCGACCTGTGGGTCGACTATTCAAAACAGCCGATAACCGAAGCAACTGTCTCACTGCTTACCGACCTGACCATCCAACGGGACGTGACCGGATTCATCAGGCGGATGCTGTCAGGTGAGTGTGTCAACACAACCGAGAACAAGCCGGCGCTCCATACCGCCCTCCGGACACCAGAAGGTACGACTCTCGTAGTCGATGGAACCGACGTGATACCCGGTATCAGGGAGACCCTCTGTCAGATGGCTGATATCTCTAGGCGACTACGCGAAGGGTGCATGCTGGGTGCCACGGGCAAGCCAATCACCGCCCTAGTGAGTCTTGGTATCGGCGGCTCACACCTGGGCCCGGCCATGGCGACGACAGCACTTGCACACCTCGCCCATCCAGAACTCGCCATCCGGTTCGCATCCAACCTGGATGGCACCGAGATTACAGATGCTCTCGATGGACTGAACCCCGCCACAACGCTGATTCTGATCTGTTCAAAAACCTTTTCGACTGCAGAGACCATGGTTGCAGCCGAGACTGCCCGAGCGTGGCTAGTCGACGGAGTCGGTACTGACGTTTCGGCCCACATGGCTGCCGCAACTGCCGCCACTGACCTTGCCGGACATTTCGGCATTAGCCCGGAACTCACGCTTCTGGTACCCGACTGGGTCGGAGGCCGCTTCTCGCTACCTTCGGCCGTCGGCCTGAGCGTGATGGCCTCCATCGGCCCGGATGCCTTCGCCGAAATGCTCGCCGGAATGCGGGTGGTCGATGAACACTTCGCCTCGTCCGCCCCACATTCCAACGGGCCGATGATATTGGGGCTACTCGACGTCTGGCATAGATCCTTCCTCGGGGCGTCCTCGCTGGCGGTGGTGCCCTACAGCAGCCAACTCAGTGAGTTCCCCGCGTGGCTCCAGCAAGTCTCAATGGAAAGCCTCGGGAAGCGTGTCACCACCGATGGCGGACTCGTCACCGGACAGACAGGTCCAGTGGTCTGGGGAGCACCTGGCACAGATAGCCAGCATGCCTTCTTCCAGATGCTCCACCAGGGAACCGAGTCGGTTCCCTGCGACCTGATCGGCTTTGCGCGCCCGATCGCGGACCCTCGCATCGCCCACCAAGATGCCCTGATGGCAAACCTCTTTGCCCAAGGCGCAGCCTTAGCCTTCGGCATGACCGCTGACGAGGCAGCTGCCGCGGGGACTCCACCAGATCTACTGGCCCACTGCACCTTCCCGGGTGATAGACCGAGCACCACAATCCTTGCTCCGGAGTTGACACCGGCAGTCCTAGGGCAGTTGGTTGCCTTATACGAACACCGAACAGTGGTCGCTGGCGCCATTTGGGGGATAAACCCGTTCGACCAATGGGGTGTTGAGTTGGGAAAGTCCCTGGCAACAAATATTGCAGGCGAACTGAAGGGCAACAAGAGCCATGTGGCACATGACTCTTCAACAAACTCGCTTATCGGGCGCTACCAGAAAATGCGGGGTCACTCCACCTGACCGACCTAAGCGTCCCGCCGTTTTAACCAAGGTCTAATGACACCGCCACAGCTGCCTCCGCAGCGATAGCGATCGTTTCATCAACCACAGCCTCACTGTGGGCGAGGCTCGGGAACAAAACCTCGTAGGCACCCGGTGCCCATGCCACCCCCCGCTCCAAAAGGGCATGGAAAACCTTCGGGTATATGCCGTTCTCGGCAAGGAGTGAAGCCTCATCGAAGTCGGTGGGCTCCAAGTCACCGAAGAAAACGCCTAGCAGGGACCCCACGCGTGGCATGACACAGGACAACCCTGCTTCGGTGAAAGCCGCGGTGAGGCCGTCGGCAAGCCTGCGCGAGGTGGCCACTAGGTAGTCGTATGCGTCCTGATCAAGAAGATCGAGGGTGGCCCGACCAGCCGCCATTGCGAGTGGGTTGCCGGAAAGGGTGCCTGCTTGGTAGACGCGCCCGAGGGGAGCCAGGTTTGACATGAGCCCGGTGGAGCCACCGAAGGCCCCAACAGGCAAGCCACCACCTATGACCTTTCCGAAACACCACAGGTCGGGTGAAACACCCAAATAGTCGGCGGCGCCACCGCTGGCCAGCCTAAAACCGGTGATCACCTCATCGAAGATGAGGAGAGCACCAGAGGCGTCACACGCCGAACGGACTCCCTCAAGGAACCCGCGAGATGGAGCCACGAGCCCCATGTTGGCAGCCACCGGTTCGATGATGACTGCAGCGACGGTGTCATCCAACTCGGGAACAACGTTGTAGGGGGCGACCACCGTGTCGGCCACTGCTCCAGCCGTCACACCATCGCAACCTGTAAGGCCCTGATTCGCCACCCCGCTTCCACCGGCAGCTAGGAGGGCGTCGGAGTGACCGTGGTAGCAGCCTGCGAACTTGACGATCCGGGATCGCCCCGTAGCCCCACGGGCGAGCCTGATCGCCGACATCGTGGCTTCCGTGCCACTGGACACGAATCGCACCGACTCAAGCCCGACGATGCGATCAACGACCATCTCAGCTAGAACCACCTCAGCCTCGGTCGGCGCACCAAAACTATTTCCGTCACCTGCCGCAACCGCAACGGCCTCACCAATGGCCGGGTGAGCGTGACCCAGGATGCCAGGACCGTACGACTGCACGTAGTCGATGTAGCGACGGCCCTCGGAGTCCCACACGTAGGGTCCCTCACCCCGCTCCACAAAATACGGAGTTCCACCGACCGAGCCAAAAGCCCTGACCGGTGAGTTCACTCCACCGGGAATAACCCTCTGCGCACGGTGGAAGAGTGATGCGTTCGAACCGATCATGATCCGATCAGCACTGCTGCCCTACGAGCCAGGTAGGTGAGGATGAAATCAGCACCGGCCCGCTTGATTGCCAATAGGTGCTCCATTGCAACAGCATCACCGTCGAGCCAGCCGTTAGCTGCGGCTGCCTCGATCATCGCGTACTCACCACTGACGTGGTAAGCGGCGAGGGGCACATCAAACTGATCTCTCGCCCGAGCCACGATGTCAAGGTACGCAAGTGCTGGCTTTACCATGACAATGTCCGCTCCCTCGGTTAGGTCGGCACGGATCTCGGACATGGCCTCGCGGACGTTGGGTGGATCCTGTTGGTATCCCCGCCGGTCACCCCCGTCGACTATCTCGACGTCTACGGCATCGCGAAATGGCCCGTAAAGAGAAGATGCGTACTTGGCTGCATATGCCAGTATCGATACCTGGTCGTAGCCTGAGGCGTCTAACGCTGAGCGGATGGCCGCCACTTGTCCATCCATCATTCCCGACGGTGCACACACGTCTGCACCCGCCTCGGCTTGGGCAACAGCAACCCTTTGGTAAAGCTCCAGGGTGGCGTCGTTGTCAACTGTGCCATCGTCTGCGATGACACCACAGTGGCCATGATCCGTGTACTCATCGACACAGAGGTCTGCCAAGAAGACCATGTCGTCACCCAAGTCATCGCGGAGGTCACGGAGGGCTACCTGAATAACACCGTCAGGACTCCAGGACTCTGATCCCACAGCATCCTTGTGTTCGGGGATGCCGAAAAGGATCACGGCAGGGATCCCCACGTCTCTCAGTTCGGCCACCTCGTTGCGAAGACTTGAGCGCGAATGCTGAACCACCCCGGGAAGAGATGGAATGGGTACAGGGTCTGAGATGCCTTCACGAACGAACAGCGGCGCCACTAAGTCGTCGACGCATAAGCGAGTCTCGGCGACCATTCTCCTCATGGCAGCAGTGCGGCGCAGGCGGCGGGGCCTTTGTTCGGGAAATGTCACTATGCAAGCCTACGAAGGTCTACTCAGGACCTGGCAAGGTTGTACACGGCATCGATCAGCCCTGCCACCGAGTGGGGATCTGCTTCAACGACTCGAAACCCCAGATCCCGTGCGACAGCAGCGCTGATCGGACCAATGCATACGGCATCGACCGGCTCTGGCCCACCCGCGAGATCGGCGTACCGCCGTACAATCGACTCCGATGTGAAGGTGACTGCGTCGGCACGGCGGGCACGGTCCAGGAGGCCAGGATCGACCTCCGGTGCCATGGTGCGATAGGCGGTAACCACATCGACCTTCCAGCCGATGGAACGCAGTCCATCGGGTAGAACGGACCTTGCAATTTCAGCCCTAGCCAACAGCACACGTCCACCTGGGCCAGGAACCGGAAACTCATCGAGAAGAGCCTCGGCGACCGCCTTATTAGGTACCAAGTCGACGGGTAGACCCGCCTCAAGGAGTGGCTCTGCCGTCATTGGTCCAATAGCAGCGAACCTGGGATGGTCGCCGTCCCCGAAAGTCAGACCCTGGGAGGAGATCGCTTCGACAATGCGACAAGCTCCATTCGACGAGGTCACTACAACCCAGTCATAGGACCCAAGATCCCTCACTGCCTCCTCAAGTGCAGCTCCTCCATCTACCGGATCGACAATGGCGATCACGGGCATCTCCACCACCACTGCACCCTGTTCCACCAAGGCCGCCACCAAGATGGCAGCCTGGTCGATCGCCCTCGTGACGACCAGCGTGATACCTGAAAGGGGTCCGCTCACGACTGTGCCATCAGGTCGGCACCGCCACGATCGTCAAGCAGATACCTAGCGATCTCATGCCCTATGGCTGAGCCATCAGACCCAGTGCGTTCCTCCCTAACAAGGACCACTCCGTCGGGTGAGGCGATGGCACCGGTCACTGTGATATTTGAACCGCTGGAGTCATCGATAGCCGGATGGGCGTAGGCCGCTATCGGAAGGTCGCAGCCGGCACCCATTTCTAAGAGGAAAGCCCGCTCAGCGTCAACCGCTCGGCGGGCTACCGGGTCATCCAAGCCACCAAGTGTCGGAAGCATTTCGTAGTCAGATCGGCATTCCACCGCCAATGCCCCCTGGCCGACCTGAGGCAAAAGGATGGCAGGGTCCACGGGATCCGCGACCTCTGGCAACAATCCCAGACGGTCTAAAGCAGCTTTGGCCACGACTGCGGCATCGACCTCACGAGCCTTTCTAAGGCGTGTTCCGATATTTCCCCTTAGGTCCGTAAATCTCAGGTCAGGTCGGTAATTTGCAAGGTGAGCCTGACGGCGTATTGACCCTGTGGCAACAATGGCCCCCTCAGGCAGGTCGGCGAGAAGACAGCCCACTAGGACATCACGCGGATCTGCACGCTCGGGAACGGCCACCAAGCTCAGCCCCTCGGTCTGAGCACCTGGGAGGTCCTTTGCCGAATGGACGGCGATGTCGGCACGACCATCTAGCACCGCTAGTTGAACTTCCTTTACAAAAACCCCTTGGCCCCCCATCTGCACCAGTGGCGTTGTCTGATCGCGATCTCCTGTGGTCTCCACGACAACGATCTCGACCACAACCCCTGGAAGGGTGACAGTCAACAGAGAGGCCACGCGGTTGGCCTGCCAGAGAGCTAGAGAACTGCCCCGGGTAGCCACCCGGATACGCAAGGCCTGTCACCTCCGCCTAGAGGTCGAACAGGTCGCGCATTGCCTCGGCTAAGCGCTCACCACGTGCCGTACCTGCGGCGTCTTTCATGCGGATCGTTGGCTCATGCAACAACTTTCCTACAATGCCTGCAGCCAGCGCTTCAACGGCAGCCCGCTGGCGTTCGTCCAAGTCACCCAGCCGGTTGGCCAGCCTCTCTAGTTCACTCGTGCGAACTGCATCGGCGCGACCATGTAACTTCGTGATAAGCGGAGCCACCAATCGGGCCGTTGATTCATCTACGTACCTGTTTAACTCGACATCAACTATCGCCTCAACGGCTGCTATTTCACGTCGTCGTTCCTTGATCCCAAGATCGGCGAAGGCTCGTAGGTCATCCATGTCGAGGAGGGTCACACCTTCAAGGTGACCAGCCGCAGGGTCGACGTCGCGGGGAACCGCAATGTCGACGATCAATAACTCACGACCGTCTCGGTTGCCGACTATGCCATCGATGTCACCGTGTTCAAGGATCACTGATGATGCGCCCGTCGAAGTGAGCAGTACATCGACCTCTGCAATGTGTAGCGGTAGTTCTTCTAGCCTCACTGCCGTACCACCCAACCTAGTGGCGACCTCAGAGGCTCTCTCCCAAGTTCGGTTGGCAACGAGGATCTCAGACACGCCCCCGGTGTGCAGAGCCCTCGCCAGACCTTCTCCCATTTTGCCGGCGCCAACAACCAAGACCCTTCGACCGTTGAGCCCTCCGAGTCGCTCCCCAGCCATCACCACGGCTGCCTGTGAGACTGATGTGATATTGCGTGAGATGGCTGTCTCAGTCCTTACCCGCTTACCCACCTCGAGGGCATGCCTGAACATGGGGTTCAGCACCGGGCCGACGACGCCCTCGTCATCGGCCACTTCCCACGACGTGCGCACCTGGCCCAAGATTTCGTGCTCGCCGAGCACAGCTGAATCCAGGCCAGAGGCGACAGCAAAGAGATGCCTGACAGCATCGGCGTCGTAGAGGCCGGTTAGGTATTCGGAAAAGTCCTCGGGGGCTACGTGTGATGTCTCAGCGAAGAAGTTGTGTATGTCCTGGTAACCGCCATGGAACTTTTCGGCAAAGGCATAGACCTCGATGCGGTTGCACGTCGACAACAGCACCGCCTCGGTAATGTGCTCACGGGAGACAAGGTCTGCTAGCGCCTTGGGGAGCAGTGAGGACGGGACAGTCATCCGCTCGAGCAGGTCGAGTGGAACTGTGCGGTGGTTCAGGCCAACGACTACAACCGACACGGTCCGGGGCTCCTGTTCCTCGACTGCCTGTCGAATCGGGGATGACGATCCCCAGCATTCCCGAACGGGCCCCCGGGTGCCAACCCTCTGGATCTATCAGTGTGGATATCTGTCATCCGACGGCCTGCCCGGTTGCTTCCTGTGAGATTCGAACATGCTCGTAATAGCCCAGGATCTGCAACTCAGTAGCCAGATCCACCTTGCGCAACTGAACCTCAGAAGGCACCGACACCACAGCCGGTGCGAAGTTGAGTACGGACCGCAGCCCTGCTGCCACTAGGCGGTCGACGGCCTCTTGGGCGGCGTGGGCGGGGGTAGCGACAATGCCCAACTGGCAGCCCGTGGCCGCGACCACTGCATCCATTTCGTCCACATGTGTAACGGGCACACCTGAGATCATTCGTCCTTCAAGGGAGCGATCCGAATCTATGAGTGCCACGACCGGAAACCCTCCTGCCATGAAACCGTCGTATCTGCTTAGCGCCCTGCCAAGGTTTCCGGCCCCTACGATCACCACAGGTGTCACAGAACCACCAAGTGCACCACTAATCTCGGTCAGCAGACGATTGACGTCATAGCCGACCCCACGCTTTCCGTGAGCTCCCAGGTGGGAAAGATCCTTACGTACCTTTGCCGCGTTCACTCCTGCCAAGTCGGCAAGTTGACGCGACGAGACGGTGGTGACTCCATCCTCAGCCACCTCAACTAGGCCTCGCATGTAAACGGGCAGGCGTGTAAGAGTCGCTTCGGGGATTGGAGAGGAGGATCCATCCGAGCGGACCACACCGATTTCTCCTAAGGACTGGCCCCTGTCGGATGTTGTACCGGCTATTGCCATGACCCAACGCTAGGGGCTTGTGCATTCATTCACATGTCATGCATAGGCATCCGTAACACCTCATTTATCGGACAGGGAATGGCGGATTTCCACTGTGGGCCGTACCGTGCCTCTGCGTGAGCCTCCAGATCGCCCTCGCCGCCACAGCCACACTCATCTCATTGGGTTTCACGGCCACAGTCCTGGAACGTTGGCTGGACAGACACAAGCCCCAGGACATGGCATGGACAGTGGCGCTCCTCTTGTTCAGCCTGGGTGCGGGATCCATGTGGCTGGGTGCATCCATCGGCTGGTCTGCTGGACCGTTCCGGGCCTTTTACATCTTCGGCGCTGTCCTCAACGTCCCAGTCTTAGCCTTGGGGACCGTCTACCTGATGGTGTCTCGGCTCTGGGCCGACCGGATAACTTTTGTCACGGTCGTGGCATGTGCATTCGGTGCCGGAATCGTGTTGATAGCGCCAACTACTGGTGGCTTCATCGCCGACGAGTTGCCACGGGGCAGCGAAGTGTTCGGAGTCGGACCGCGAATCACAGCAGCTTTGGCCTCGTCGGTCGGAGCGCTGGTTGTGGTCGGTGGTTCGGCCTGGTCTGCGATCCGGCTCTTTCGCGCCGGTGGTGCATCTGCCGCAAAGGGAGGCGCGGGGAACGTGTTGATCGCTCTTGGTGCCATCACGCTCAGCTTTGGTGGACTCCTCAACTCGGTGGTGGACGAGATGACCGGTTTCTCCATTTCGTTGGTGATCGGTATAGCCCTCATCTTCGCCGGTGCCCTCATGGCAACAAGCGCCAGTTATGTGCCAGCCGATGCCTAGTCGACCAGTAGTACGAACTGGAGAACAGCAGCACCCAGGATTGCTACCAGCAGGATCGCTGTGACAATCGTCGTTCCGAACCGCATCAGGTGGGTTCGTTCCTCCCCAACTCAACTTTGGTGACCGCATCGGGCTCATCGCCGACCGGTGCCAGCACGACACGATCGCCAGCTGACACGACCAAGTCCATCGCTGCAGATGCCCTGTCGACCACGAGGGTTGCTAACCCGTAGGAATCCACCAGCAGTCCGATGCTCCCTGCGGGCACCTCGTCGAAGGCAACCACCCTTACCGCAGGCCTCGTCAACCCAGAGATCCGGATCTGACATCGACCACCAATCTGGCCGACGATGTCACTGAGTTCATCGGGACCAACGTTCAGTTGGATATTGCCAAACCGGTCCACCCAAAGAACCTCCGTGTGCAGACCGTCGTCCTCGGTTGTAGCAACGGGCATGACACCCGGAAGGAGGGTCGACGGATCGACATCTTCACCAAACTCAACAAGATCTACACCGTTGGCCACGTGTGCAGCAACTGGTGCAAAGATGTCACGGCCGGCGAAGGTGGGACCAGGGGTAGAAAGGTGATAGTCGGCACAGGTCAGCGAAACTGCCCTTGAAGCTCCACCGACCATTGCTACCGCCGGAGCTAGGAGCCCGTTGTCGGGCCCAACTAACACGGACTCGCCGTCACCAACCTCGACCACCACGGCACGCCGGGAGGTCGCGACACCTGGATCGACCACAGCCAAGACCACACCCGGGCATAGGTATTGGGCACTTCGAGCCAGAGTAAGTCCACCTGCTCGGACATCGTGTGCCGGAATGCCGTGTGTGATGTCGACAGTCGTCAGGTGTGGTGCAATGCTCCGAATAACGGAATGGACTATGCCCACAAACTCATCATCGGTTCCATAGTCGGAAAGAAACGAAAGAGTGTCATACCGACGACCCACCCTCAGTCACCACCCAGTTCTCGGGACCGTTCGCTCGCGGCCGAGACGACCGCTGAGACCAACCCCGAGAAGTCAGCCGACTCGAACACAGCCAAGCCTGCAGCGGTTGTCCCACCCTTTGAGGTGACGTTCTGACGTAGTACCGACGGTGGGTCGTCCGATTCCCGCAGCAAGGTCGCAGCACCGATCAGCATTTGCTCAGTCAGTGCCGTGGCAGTCCCATGCGAGAGGCCTTCGGCGACCCCAGCATCGATAAGGGCTTCGGCCAACAGGAACAGATAAGCGGGACCAGACCCGGACAACCCCGTAACGGCATCCAACATCGCTTCGTCCACAGCCACAACCGTTCCGACAGCTGACAGGATTTCTGATGCCCAACGGAGGTCCTCTTCATCAGCATTTGTGCCAGCTGCAATCGCTGCCACGCCCTCACCCACCAGCGATGGGGTATTGGGCATTGCACGTACCACGGCTACTCCGGCACCTAGGCCCTCTTCGAGAGAATCCAGGCGGATGCCAGCTGCAATTGAGAGAACCCTGCCAACGCCGGCAGACTTGAGACCAGCACACACTGCTGAGACAACATGGGGCTTAACAGCAATCAGGGCGTCAATGCCGTGAAGTGGGTCCGTTCCAAAAGTCAATCCGGGAATGGACGATTCAAGGTCGTTCCAACGGTCGTCATCGGGTTCCACGATGTGGATCTCACCCGGTGCGGCCCAACCCGACACGACGAGGCCTCCCACGAGAGCCCCACCCATCTGGCCACCACCGATCACCTGTAGGCGTGTCGTCATGGCATCGAACCTACTGGCTAGTGGATGACTACCCGCCGCCACTTCGGGGAACGAGGGTGCGGGTCAGTGTGGCAGCAATGCTAACGATAAGGAGTGCGAGGCCAGAGAAGGTGAGCACGGTCCCGGTGGACCAATAGCCGAGGGCCAGAGTCACGCCGATTGGCCCGACCGTCTGGCCTACGCGGGCGGCACCCACCCATGCTGCCAGGACTACTGCCCGAAGGTGCTCTGGCGCCTCGTCAGCCACCAGGTCTTGCATGGTCGGAATCGTGAGACCTTCTGCCAGACCGTAGACAGCCGCAACAGCCACAAGCACCCATAGCGACGCAACACCCATTGCCACGAAGGTCCCAGCGAACACGAACATGCCGGTGTACACCAGCCACCCACCGTGGACCCTGGCCCGGGCCCTTGCAACCAACAAAGCAGACACAGTTGACGAAACCGCCGGGACGGCGGCTACAAGGCCTCGCTGGGTAGGGCCCAGACCGAATTTCTGGTCCAGATGGATAGGCAGGAGTGAGAGGAACAGGCCGAAAATGAGGAGAAACACGACCGAGCCCAGCACGATCACCGTGACTGTGGCCGGGCGACGGATCTCTTCAAGGGCCGCCCTGACCTGGTCTCCAACCTTCCCAAGATGCACCGGTCGGTCGGAAACCAGATGTAATCCGACCAAACCTGCGACCATGAGAGGTATCGCAAATGAAGCGAATACCCAGCGCCAACCGAAGAGATCAGTGATGCCACCACCCAGTACCGGGTAGGTGGCCACCGCTACCGTGACAACCGCGGAGTTCTGGCCAATTAGTGCTACCCGGTCAAGGCCGTCCCAGTAGTCAAAGATCAACACAACTGCCAAGTTGACAAGACCTGCGGCCCCCACGCCCTGGGCTATTCGAGCAGCGATCAGCCAACCAAGAGTCGGACTGAATCCTGCTGCCAAACCGAACAAACCAAAGATGACAAGGCAAGGCAAGAGCACTCTACGGCGACCGTAACGGTCAGCCAGGAAACCGATTGCGGGAGCCACGATGATTCCAGGTAGTGATCCGGCGGCGATGACTAGACCTGCCCGACTCACGGGATGGCCCAGTTCGCGGAGGATCTCGGGTGCTGAGCTCACGAGCAGCGAGTTGTTGAGCAGCCCGCTTGCTGTTATCGCAAAGACGAGAAGTTTCACAGAGTGCCTGTTCTTCACCGGTTCAACCTACGCCTGCCAGGTCGATGGTTGTGACAGTGGGCCCGACACCTGCCACATAATCCCGCCGGTGGTGTGAACCCGCCAGCCTTTCCGAGGGTCAACTCAATACCCCGACAAAACTGCGCGGAGCGGCTCACTCTCTTATCAGGCAAGGTGAACTGAAAATAGATGGAATACAACAAGAGCTATCGGTCGCCCAATCGGGTGGTGAAGCCGATCCGCAGTGCCGACTGGAAGCACCTATCCACAGCATCCCACAAGGACCCGAGGAGGCGATCAAGCTCCCGATCGTCAACTGTCGCTGCCGGAACTGCCCCAACCAGGTAGATAGCGTCTTCTCCTCCCAAGCAGAACGAAGCCCCCACCAGCTGGCGGTTCTGCCGGAGGAGATACTCAAAAAAGCGTTCGTGGTTCTCCTCGGGGGCCGGCATCACATAGGTCTCGTAGTGGAGCATTCGTTGGCGCAAGTTGAACCAGACCGTGAAAGTGTCCTTGGACTCTCCCAACACGCTTACAAGCCAACGGTGTTCACCAGCCTGCACCCCAGGGTCACGCTCAACCGCAGTCAACAGCGTTCCCGCTGCAAGGGTGCGACTCAACCACGAGTCAACGAGGTCCTGGACGGCCTTGACCTCAGCACTACTCATCGGTTTGCCAGTCGGGGATGGTGCGCCTCGGTTCGCATCGGCTTTGGAGCCGTCAGCCACCGATCAGCTGCAGTCCACGAGGGAGCGAAATGTCAGATCGTCGCAAATCCGGTGCAACCGCGATGCAGTGGCCGACCAGGTGTATGACCACGAACGCTCGGCTGCAGCGGCGGCCATCTCAGTAGCCGAAGCCGCATCGTCAAGCAGTGTTGCCACGTGGCCCGCGTAGTCGCCGGGTTCACGGCCCTCGACTAGGTAACCGGTTCGGCCGTGATCGACCAGCGTTCGCAACCCACCCACGGCCGCTGCCACCACAGGGATCCCACAGGCCGCAGCTTCCAGGGCAACGAGGCCGAACGACTCTGAGCGACTGGGCATGACAAGGACGTCGGCAGCCCTGTACCAGGTGGAGAGGCTGTGGTGGGGTTGTGGTGGTACGAAGGTGACATTGTCCGAGAGTCCAAGGCCAGCAACTAGATCCCTCACCCTGCGCTCCTCATCTGGGCCCTCTCGACCACTGGCACCACCAACCACGACCAGGCGTGCGTCGCGGCGGCCCAACTCAGCGAGCGTGCGTATAGCTACGTCCACACCCTTGAGGGGTTGAATACGCCCAACGAACAACAGTACGGGCCCTGGACCCAGGCCAACGGCGTCTCGAGCTCCACCCTGGAATCCGGGGCTGAAGAAAGCGTGGTCGACGCCTGGGGGAACGACTTCGATTCGTGATGGCACAGCGCCGTAGAGGCCTACAAGTTGGTGTGCTTCTTCCTCGCTGTTCGCCAAAATTACGTCGGAACAGGCGATGACCTCGGCTTCGGCGTCGAGGCGTCTCTGGGGTTCTGAGTCACCCGTCTCGGCCTTCACACGAGCGAGCGTGTGGAACACCGTCGTCAGGGGAAGCTCCAGTTCGTGCTTGAGCCGATGCCCAACAACGCCGCTCAGCCAGTAGTTGGCGAGCAAGCCGTCGTAGCCGTTTCCCTCCAGGTCAGCCGAAATTAGGTGTTCTGCTACCTGGTCGGTGAACTCATCGACGATGCCGGGCAGATCCTCCTTGGCGAGGTCGAACTGTCCTGCTTGTATGTGGACCACCCTTACACCGGGTTCGACCTCAACGGTCTCCGGTGGGGTCGGGTCGGACCGACGTACGAATACTGTTGCGTCTCCACCGGCCTGGGCAAGAGCTGACACGAGCTCACGCACGTACACGTTCATACCGCCACCGTCACCCGAACCGGGTTGAACGAGTGGAGACGTGTGGAGTGAGAGGACCGCTATACGACGCATGGTTCAGCCCCCTGAAACGGGAGGAAGTATGGCCACCTCGTCGGAGTCGGTGACCGGGTCACACGCTTCGGCAGGCTCTCCATTCAGCCATATCCCACATGAGTCCAACTGGTTGGCGAAAGTGGCCCCGTAGTGGTGACACGCCGCGTCCATAACTTCCCCGACCGTCGAACCCGACATTTGGGATCGGCCGGTACCCGCAGCCACGCGGGCCGAGGCGAACAAGAGAAGCACTGCCATTCGGTAAGTGTATGGAGGCTGTTGCCAATGTTCCGAAGTCGGGCCATGGGGCAGGTACCGTCGACCCTCGTGACAAGTCTCCTCCTGGTCCGTCATAGCCAGTCAGAGTGGAATGCGGTTGGTCGCTGGCAAGGCCATGCTGACCCGCCACTTACTGACCTAGGTCGAAACAACGCGATACTGGCTGGACGCTCGAAGCACCTAAAGACCTTTGATGCATTGATCTCCTCACCCCTGGAACGAGCGCTTGATACAGCAGAAATCTTTGCCGATGCCATTGGCTTAAGCACCGTCCTGAGTGACGAGGACCTAATGGAGCGTGATGCCGGACCGTGGCAAGGCCTGACTCGAAACGAGATCGAGGCAGGATGGCCCGGAATGCTGGAGTCGGACCGACGGCCCAACGGTTACGAAGATGACGACACACTGCTGACGCGAGTCCTTTCTTCCCTCGCTCGGATTACGACCCGGGTCGGCGACAGCAATGTCCTGGTTGTAACCCACGCCGGTGTCATCTACGCGCTGGAGGGATCCTGTGGCGAGCCGTGGCAAAGGCTGTCGAATCTGGGTGGGCGCTGGCTTGAGTTCGGCGAAGGTCGGATGACCCTAGGCCCTCGAGTTGAGCTGGTTGCCAACGAAACGGTTCCGGACCTTCTCTGAGGCCACCTTCAGATCTAGGAATCCCCAATTCTGGTGATCATCTCATCGGCCACGGTGAGGTTGCCGGAATCCACCTGGTCCATTGCCTCTTCGATAACAGCCGTGTCAGCCTCAAGTCGGCTCAACTCAGCCTCTTCTTCGGATACCTCGCTCGCCAAGACATCGGATTCCGAGTTGGACACAGGTTCGTCGTTGGTGGCCGGATTCGTCACGGCGGCGAGGGTACCGTCGCCCAGTGGCTACACCGTTGATCCTGTTACCTCCGTCTGAGGGGAAGGCTGCTGGTGGCGACGGCCTGCCGTGGACCAAGGCCACTCAGTCGTTTCCTGAGCTGGCTGATTCGCGCGAAAAGGTAATCACCGCGCTCACTCAGGCGATGAGGACTTCGGCCCAGACCAGGTCGAAAATCCTCGGTGTTGGTGCCGCCATGACAGCTGATGCAACTGCCACCAACCTGGCCGTTGGGTCGGCGCCCAGCATGCCGGCGATAAGGCGCTATACCGGTGTCCTGTACGACGCTCTTGACTACCCGTCCCTGCCTGTTGCACTTCGACGCCGGGTAGACAGACAGGTAATCGTGTTTTCTGGCCTCTGGGGTGCAGTTCGGCCTCCAGACCCGATCCCTGACTACAAGCTCAAAATGGGCGCCTCGTTACCCGGATTCGGCAAATTAGCCCGCTTCTGGAAACCGATCTTGACCAGCCAGTTGGTCGATGCTGACGTGGTCTGGGACCTTCTTCCCGCCGAACACTCAGCAGCATGGGATCCAGACGTAGCGGGTCGACACATAAAGGTCCGCTTTGTAGACGACGTAGAAAAGGGAGGGGAGCGACGTCTGGTGGCGGTATCCCACTGGAACAAGCTACTGAAGGGATCGCTCGTTCGGTTCGTGGTCAACAGCCAGGCCGACAATCCTGAACAACTCGTGGATTTCAGGCACCCCAAGGGCTATGTGTACAAGCCGTCACTCACGGTCACCTCGGGCCAAACCACCCATGTCTCACTGGTTTCACGTAGGTAGGTGTCGGTTGCAGGTCCGGGGTCCACTCTTAGCTTCCAAGAGCCCAATCCAGGTAGTCGTTGGTAAACCGACCGGCGGGATCAAGGAGCTTCCGAGCAGCCTGGAACCTGTACCACTGTGGGTAGCGATCGCACAAGACGCTCGATGAGTGGAAGTGCAACTTGCCCCAATGGGGTCGGCCACCGTAGTCGTCCATGATTGCCTCGACTCCCCTGAAATAATCCTCATAGGGCGTACGCCTAAACACGTGCACGGCGATGTAAGCGGTGGGGCGACCAAATGAGGTACTGAGCGGAATCTGGTCTGGGCCCAGGACTCGATACTCGACTGGGAAGCTGATAGGACGCCCAAGATTCTCTACCAGGTCCATGACTCTGCGGAGTGCCTCTATGCCACACTCTGCCGGCACCCCGTACTCCATCTCATAGAAACGTACGCGTCGGGGACTGGCAAAGACCTCGTAACTAGTGGTTAGGTACTCGGCCCGGTCACCTTCGGATGCCACGAGGCCATTCAGACTCGGAATCAGCGACGGCACCATCTTGCCGATGTGGTTGAAAGTACCGAAGGCAGCATTTTCCATGATCTCCTTGTTTTTGAAGCGCTTCCACCGACGGCGCAAAGCCTGCCTGCGGCTCTTGGAAGGTGGAGGTGCATCGGTGGTGCGAGTATTGCGTTTACGCATCGCAAGGCCCGTATGAGGCATCCAAAAGAACTCGATGTGATCTGTGGTCGCCGCCAACTCATCAAAAGAATCGAGTACCTCATCTACGGACAGGACCTCCTCAAGTGCGTACAAATTGAAAGCCGGCACGCACTGAAGGGTCACCTCGGTGATGATGCCGAGAGCACCCAGGCCCACCCGAGTCACCTCTAGAAGGTCAGGGTCGTCGTCCGGGCCAAGCACGTTGACGGTTCCGTCACCTGCGACGAGGCGCATCCCAACTACACCTGCAGCGATGCTTGAAAACCCCAACCCAGTGCCGTGGGTCGAAGTAGAGATAGCGCCACCAACCGACTGGTATGCGATATCGCCTAAATTCGGCATGGCAAGGTCGACCGCGTGGAGCAAGGGATTCAGGTTGAAAAGCCGAATTCCGGCTTCAACCCTCACCTGGCCTTTTTCCTGATCGATCCCGACGACTGCACCCATCTCATCAAGCGTTACGAGCACCTCATCAGTTCTGGCTATAGCTGTGAAGGAATGGCCCGCACCAACCACCTTCACGCGACGCCCTTCGGCTGCGGCGACTTTCACCAGGGCTACGACTTCAGCCTCACTCCGGGGACGTTCGACTCTGACTGGGGTGGACGACTGGTTGCCTGCCCAGTTTCTCCAAGCTCCGTCCGGTCTAATGCCGCCCATCAGTTCACCACCCCCTCAGGTCCACTGGCCATGTCTCGACTAGCTCGGCATCACCACCTGACATGATGTCGTCAACTAGGTAGATGTGTTCATGCTTGGAGATGGTGGGATCGATGTGAGCAGGACGCAGGCCGACCCTGTCGCCCACTTTCCAAGAACTGCCGACAACGGTGGTGTGTTCGTCCGCACAAAAGAGCACCTTCCCGTTTCCCTGGACCTCGGGTGGTCCACTGTCCATGGCCAGTGCCTTGAGTCCCCCGTCGAGCACTGCGTGACCTCCACCACCTACGGAAATAACAGTTGTCGTGACCGTGAGGCCCTCCTCGAAGGGCAGGCCGAGGCGTGCATAGTCCCCGTCCATCAGAACATACGAGCCGGCCTGAAGTTCATTGACGGTGTCATTGCAGTCGAACGTGCCGGTGCCACCACCTGAGACCACATCGCCTCCCACCTGGTCGTGGGCCGATTCCAACATCGACATTGAGCTGACCACACCGGCTTCACGTACGGTCCTATTGACCTCGTGCATCATGTGGCCTTCGTAACCCATGACCCCACGGACGTGGAGGCCGGCTGCCCTAGCAGCATCAGCAACAGCACCCGCCTCGTCAGGTTGACATCCACACCGGGGCATTCCGACATCGACATCGATAAGCACTTCGGTAATTCCCGCAGCCGAAGCGGCAACAATCCCCTCATGCGAATCGACGGCGACTGTGATCCGAGCTTCTCCAGCGGTGACGTGGGCGGACAGCACCGCCAGGCGGGTGATGTCGATCACCTCATTAGCGAGCAGGAGGTCGTTGCCCAGGCCGGCGCTGACCATGCCGCTCACCTCCCGAGTGGTAGCACAGCAAAAGGCCGTATGGCCTGCTTCTTTCAACACAGCGGCTAACGAAGTGCACTTAAATGCCTTTACGTGGGGTCGCAGGGTCAGGCCAGGCCGGACCTTGGCCATTGTCGCCACGTTGCGCTCCAGCACACCAGCATCAGCCAGCAGGCTGGGTGTTGCGAGATCACCTGCTTTCACTGGAGCCCCAGTGTCCTGTTTCGTACCCATCGCTGCACACCGATAGGGATGGTTCCACGGACCATCCACCTGACCCATGCATCCCGGCCAACCGGTCGGCGGATTGGCACCCGGCGGGTATCGAATGCACTCGCCACCACCCGCGCTACCGCGATCGGATTTCCAGCACGTTCGAGTTGGTGCCGGTCGGCCTCGGCCATGGCATCGCTCATCAACTGGTACGGGCTTTCCTCCGAGCCAAAAAAGGTCCCATCCCGGTTCAGGTTGGTGCTAAATGCCCCGGGCTCCACGAGCATTAGGCCAATACCGTAGGGCGCTACCTCAACGGCAAGTGATTCCACCCAGCCTTCGACAGCCCACTTGCTGGCCGCATACGCGGCCCAGGTCGGCTCTCCGACCAACGCCGAGGAACTCGACACGAATACGATCCGACCACCGTGTGGCCGCATCCGAGGCAGTGCTGCGCGGGTAACGGTTACAGTCCCGAACAGGTTGACATCCATCATGTGGTCCACGGCTCCTGGTGGGATTTCCTCGAACGCTCCCACGGCCTGCACACCGGCATTATTGACCACCCCTATGAGACGTCCCTTTTCGCCCGCTATCTCCTCCCACCTGTCAACAACAGTGAATACGTCATAAACCGACCCGGGATCAGTCACATCCATCTGGAGGACCTCAACACGCTCGGAGAGGCCACCCGTCATAAGCGCCTCGTCGAGCTTCTCCCTGCTTGCCATGTCACGCATCGTCGCTGCGACCCTTCGACCCCGCCTTGCCAACTCAACAACGATCTCCAAGCCAAATCCGGAAGAAGAACCGGTAACTAGCACCACCCCATCGCTGTGGCGAACAGGTGGCTTCGCGAACTCACGGCCCGTGGAGCGCGCCACGATGGCGTGCTGGAAACCGGCGGGAAACATACCCCTGGCAGCGCAACGAATTCGTGCCGATAGCCCCACAGGTTGACGGAGTCGGCGCCTCCCCTCGACGGCTGCCACAACAGCATCTGAGACTGCCATCTGGTCCAATTCCACGCCTGAACCTCCATCCAGCCCAGAAACAACTACCGCTGGCTCGACCAGGGCCACACCTACGCCTAGGGGGTGCAGTTCGTGGGCGATCGCCTCGGTCCAACCCTCAAGTCCCCACTTGGAACCGCTGAAGCCGGCCGAACCTGGCATTCCCGACAGGCCTGCCTCTGAGGAGAGGTTCACAATGCGTGAACCAGTAGTTTCCCGCAGGGCCGGTAGGGCAGCACGGGTCACATTCATCACCCCTGTCAGATTCAGGTCGAATTGCCTACGAAATTCCCTGATTGACACTTCGTCGAATGACCCACTGACCAACACTTCGGCACAGTTGGCGAGAGCACTTAGCCGATAACCAAACGAGGTGGAAATCCGGGCCATCGCCAGCGAAACCTGGATCCTGTCGGTGATGTCGACCTCTAGGTGGCCCACGTTCTCACCAACTCCCACGAGCTTGGCTGCTCCGCGTAGGCCTGCTCCATCACCGAAATCAAGCCCGATGACCTGCCACCCACGGGAGGCCAACTCGACGGCTACGGACAGCCCGACGCCGCTGGAACTACCGGTGACGATGGCCGTGCGCATGACGTTGAGGCTAGAAGAAAGACCTTCCTGGGTGGTGGGGAGTCTCGAACTGGCTCAGAGTTTTAGAACCGTGTCACCCGTGGTGATGGTTCCCGGTTGGACCACACGGGCATTGATACCACGCAGGTTCAACTCACCACCCACCTCTGAGTTGACGAAATGGAGTGCAGCGCCACCGAATCTCTGGCTGAACTTCCGACAGCCTGTGTGGGGCTGGTCGGTCACCTCAATGACTGTCGAACCGATAGCCAGGCGGGTCCAAGCTGGAAGGTTGGCATCGGTTAAGTCCATATCGACAACGAGTTGGTCACCAGCCAGCGCCCAACGATCCGGGTCCGGACAGACAAGAGCTAGGAGGCGACTGCTGATAATGGTGAGTTGCATACCGGGGTGGGGACCACCGTCATCGGTCCTGTTGCAGGGCTTCTTAACCCAATTGTCGCCAATAAGGCCCTCCTCCACGGAGAGCTCACCCACCTCGAGTACTTCCCGTTCGTCGACATCGGGCCGCCGGACGATTAGTTCAAGAGTGCCGTTGTCGGCCGGTGAACTCCTGAGCTCGTCCAGGCCAGCTTGAAGTTCTGAAGTCGCTGGCTGGTCCACTGGATCATTCTGCCCGATAGAAGTAGGACATGTCGGGTCAAGCCCAGACAGGTCTGACGACCTCGTTCACAATTGACTCCGCCAGACCTGCCGGGCCCTACTGGCCAGCATGCATGGCGGGTCGCGTGCACTCGAGGTAGGCGGTTAGCGTGCACTGATGTCACAGCCGACTCCAGGACGGATCCCACTTCGCATTCAGGGCCTCCTAATCGCCTTCTTCCTATCGGCATTTGCCAAGATGGGCCAGATCACGATTATCGGTAAGCAGGTCTACGACCTGACCGGCCGTGAACTGGATCTGGGGCTGATCGGCCTAGCTGAGTTCCTTCCAGCGATGCTAGTAGCCCCTCTGGCAGGTGCTATCGCAGACCGAGTGGACCGACGCCAGATGTTCGCATTCGCGCTCTCGGGCGAGGCACTGGTGTCGGCGCTCCTATTCTGGTATGCCACAACCGAACCGACGTCGATACTGCCCATCTTCTGGCTGGTGTTCCTGTTCGGCCTCGGCCAGGGATTCACTGCCGCCTCCGGTCGTGCCCTTCCCATCGACATGTCTCCCACGGCACTATTTCCACGGGTGGTTGCGCTGGAACATGTTGCCTTCCAGGCCGGCCTGATCGTCGGTCCTGTGACATTCGGGTTCCTGTTCGTTGTCGCTGAACCCCTTCCCTACCTGACCGCCGCCCTGGGACTAGCCACAGCTACGTTGATCCTCATCGTCATACCGAGTGCTTCGGTACGGCAACTGGACACCGTGGGGGTGCGCCAGGCCGTGGTCGATGCCATCCTTGGAATGCGCTTCATCCGTCGCACCCCGGTCCTGTTCGGTGTGATCAGTCTGGACCTATTCGCCGTACTCTTCGGAGGTGCCGTGGCGCTACTGCCGGCGATTGCCGAGGACCGTCTGGGCGTCGGTGCTATTGGGTTGGGCTGGCTTCGTGCGGCAGTGGGTATAGGAGCCGGAATCGTGGCAGTAGCGCTCTCGATTCGGCCGATCCAGCGCCACATCGGTCGAACCCTGCTGAGCGTGGTGGCCATCTTCGGTGTTGGGACCATCGTGTTAGGCCTCAGCCGAAACTACCTGTTGGCCTTTATCGCCATCATGGTTCTGGCCGGTGCCGATGCTGTCTCAATGTTCATCCGGTTAACGATTGTCCCACTTGCCACACCTGAGAACATGCGAGGACGAGTGCTCGCACTGGAAAATGTGTTCATTGGAGCATCTAACGAACTGGGCGCATTCGAATCTGGTGTAACAGCAGCCCTGCTGGGCCTGACTGGTGCAATCGTGTTCGGTGGAATCGGGACCCTGGCAGTGGTGGCGCTCTGGTCAATCCTTTTCCCCACCCTACGGGACGTCGACCGCTTCGATGAGGTGACTACCTCTCCGCAGGTCGAGTAGTTGAACTACTAGGTGCTAGCACGCTCCAGCGGATGGACCGGGTGGTCGAACGGGTGCAGCAGGTGGTGGCGGAATATCTCGCCATAGCCCGTATAGAAGCCGGCACCAACCGCTGCAAGATCATCTGACCCGAGGCGATCGGCCAGGTCGGGGAGGTCAAACCACGGAACACCTGCCTGTTCATGGTGGGTGTGGTGGAGGTTGACGTTCATAAACAACACAGAAAAGATCCAACCGGACCGGACCATTACCGACCGGGTGGCGTCGCCCTCAACCCATTGGTGCTCACAGTAGGAGCGGACCAGCGCAAGGCTGTTACCTACGTAGACGGCCAAGAGATAGATCCACACCGGAACACCCGCAACTGCCACGACCAGCCATAGCACTGCACCGGCAGTCACCAGGTGGACAATCCACCAGTGCAGAAGGGGGTGGTCACCGTCCCGAATGGCGGTGATGTCCCGCCGCGCTACTGACACGTTCTCCATGATCGGTCCCAGCAGCATCCGACCCAGCAGGGTGTGGTGGGCAAGGAGGAACCAACGACCTGGGGCCGGCAGCCTCTCCCAGGTGGCAGCTGTGACAAAGAAACTTTCGGTATCGGTAGTCGGATCAGTGAGGTCACCGCATGCATGGTGGTCGAGGTGGGACCGTTGGTAGACGCGAAACGGCAGGCGCAGGCTGAGCGGTATGGATCCAATCGCTTCATTGACATGCTGCTTGGCAAACGGATGGCCGTGCAGCAATTCATGCTGCAACGATCCGTGCCAGGCGATCACAATGGCAAGTAGCAGTAGCGTGGCGGGCCATGGCAGGACCTCATGCCAGACAACAATCGCCAGCCAGCTGGTGTAGAGCGCCGTAGCAACTACCAGGGTCGGCCACTCATCCCGGAGGCTCCCCTGAACAGCGGTATCGCTCATTATCCGGAACATATCCTGACGGTCTCCACCACCGCTAGCGGGTCGCCCTGTAGGTAGATGAAGTCCTTCCAGTTCGGGTGAAGACCACCTGGAACAGTTGCAGGTTTCGCACCCTGAATGAGGCCGCTGACGACAGCAAATAATAACGCCAGGTGCGTCGAAACCGTTCGTCATAGTGCGGGATCTCGTGCCAACGGGTCTCAATCCTTTTGAACCATTCCATGAGGGTTCGGTCGTAGTCGGGGCCCAGATTGTGGACGTCCTCGATGGCCCAGCGGGGCTGGGCTGCACCAGCAATCTGGTGAAGCGACGGGACCACACCACCGGGAAAGATGTAGCGATCAAACCAGGCATCGGTGAACTCCTTGGATTCGTTGGAGCCGATTGTGTGGTGCAACATCAGGCCATCAGCAGTAAGGAGTTCGCCACACCGCTCAAAGAAACCCTGGTAGTTACGGGGACCGATATGTTCGAACATCCCGATACTGACGATCCGTTCGTAGTTACCCGAGACCTCGCGGTAATCCTGTTGATGGAACTCAACGGATAGGTCACCGGTCCGTCGCCGTGCCTCAGCCACCTGCTCGCCCGCCGGGCTGATACCGACGACGTGTGCCCCGTAATGGATGCTGGCGTGTCGTGCAAAACCGCCCCAACCACAGCCAATGTCGAGCACCCGCATTCCTGGCTCAAGGTGCAGCTTGCGGCAAATCAGATCCAACTTGGCCTCTTGGGCGGCAGCCAAATCGACTGCACCGCCCCAGATAGCGCAGCTGTATACCATCTCCTCGCCGAGCATCCGAACATAGAGGTCGTTGCCGATGTCGTAGTGGGCGCTGGCATTCTGCGCAGCACGGTTGGTCGTCTGCCGGTTGGTTAACCTGGCTCGGGCCACGTTCCAGAGAAGGGCCGGGCTGGGCCGAACCGCCGAACGCAGGTCGGCGGTGAACACCTTCACGAGGAACTCATCCATCCGTTCGGCATCCCACCAGCCGTCCTGGTAGGCCTCGCCCAGGCCCAGTTCCCTGTCCTTGAGCACCCGTGCCCAGAACCGGTCGTCGTTCACCTGCAAGTCGTGTGGCTCGCCGCCACCCACCACGATTCCCGCTCTGGCCAGTAGCTCTATGCCCTGCTCCTTTGCAGTTACCACAAACTCCTCCGGGGTGTGATGGCATTTCTGCCCAACTATCTGAATCGTACCGTCGGGCACCGACGACCATCCCGCGGGTCTGACAACCTTCTGGGATCGCTCGATGCCAGCCAATCGATTCAGTGTCCCATCAGCTGCCATGGGCATTGATGTCGTCACCTCTCCTGGAAGGGTTGATTGGTAAAGCCGGCCGCAAGTTGTGCAGGCTTACTCCATTGACCTCACATAGGTGCCCTTGATTAGAGCATCCTGCTCAGCGCGACGGGCCATTGCCTGAGGTTCAAGGTTGCTAGTTGCTGGGATATCAGTGCCGAAGTTCCCATAGGTGTCAGTACCGCGAACCAGCAGCGCTGTGTCCAAGTCGTGGAGTGTCTGCCTCACACTCGGATGGAGGTATTGGATGTTGACTCCTATCCGCCTGTCATTACTCACGTTGGGTTGTGAAGTGTGCAGTGTCCAACCATGGTGGAACGAGGCCTCACCCGGCGACAACGAGCAGAGCACCGCTTCTGCATCATTGACTCCTGCCACATACTGGTCGTTGTGAAGCACGTTCGACCCGTCGGTTCCAGAGGTGTGTTCGACCCGACCGCTCTTGTGGGTTCCCGGAAACATCATCATGGCCCCACTCTCACTAGTGGCCGGTGAGAGGGCCAGCCAGGCCGAAACCTGGAGATCTGAGTTGAGCCCCCAGTAGGTGAGATCCTGATGCCAAGCCACGTGTGCGGCTGACCCAGATTCCTTGATGATGTACGTGACGTTGTAGAGGAGGATGTCAGGCCCGAGTAGTTCCTCGACTGTGTCCAACATTGTGGAATGCGTTGCCAACTCCAGTGGCGAGGTAAGCACAGTGTGCATCTTGTACTGGTAATGGAGTGGACCTACTTCAGCCTCAGCATTCTCGAGTGCCAACCGGTGCCGGCCTGCCTCGGCCTCGGAAATGAGTCGCACCGGGGACACGAAGCCGTCTCGTTCGTAACGGTCCCTGAGTGAGCCCACAATCAATCTCTAGCCCCTCCCACTTGGCTGGGAGGGTAGTCTGGCCGACCTCGCCAAACGTTTTCGTCTATCAGCCTTGGTTCGACCATCGGCCTGGAATGCCAAAGACCCGACGAAACCCGCAGGTTCTGTTCAAACTACGCGACACCAGATGATGCCCACGCAATAACGGGCAGGCGTCAACCGTGAACTGACATTGACGAGTCGGGGTTGACTTCTCGGTTCCTGCTGTAGAACCCAACGTCCATCTCCCAGCCCGTATACCGACCAGTCACCACCACCGGCGTTGTGTCGTGGTCGTGACCGGATTCGACTGCCTCGATCAACTCGGCCATCAGGTGGCCCACAGCTCCAGCGTTCTTGTACTGGTTCCCGCTGCTACCAATAGCTAGGTAAAACCCATCCAGGTCAGTGCGGTCGTAGATGGGTAGCCAATCGTCTGAAACGTCATAAAGGTCAACCACTCCCTTCTTCTCGTGGGGTACGCCCAGAGTGGGGATCCGACGGTTGGCTCGCAACACCTGGGCTTCCCACAGGTCCTGAGACAGGTTCATGTCGTAGTTGTCCGGGTCGACAAATTTGCGGGTGTCACAGTCAGGGTCGCCACTGCCGATCAGGACGTTGTTGCCCGTCTCGGGCCTGAAGTAGATACCAGTATCGTCATCGGCGCCGACCGTTCCATTCGCCATGAAGTCATAGTCTTGGGGTGCTGGCACATGATGGACTTCATGACGCAGTGCCCGGGTCTTGATTTTCATTGAGTCGTACACCCCAGCCATCTGGTTGATGACGGCGCTGTGCGGACCTGCAACATTTACTACGATTGGTGCTACGACCCTGCGCCCGTCGGCCAGGACTACTCCACTCACGCGACCATCGGCTCGATCGATGGAAGTGACCTCGGCGTTGAACCAGAACTCGGCACCACTGGCTTCGGCGGCTCGCTGGAGGTTGTGGCAAGACAACTGTGGGTCGCTTATGTAGCCAGCATCTGGGGTGAAGATTGCTCCGGTGATGGTGCCGTTGGGGTCATCCCAGAAATGGGGGTCATCAGGTCGCTTGGGTGGCCCGTAACGACCGTGGTCGAGGAATGGCGTACGTTCAGTCAGGTCATCGAGACCCCAGTCCTCGAAGGGAATACCCAGTTCCTGCCAGAGTGTCCTGACCTTTGAAGAGCGGTCATCCTCGTTGAGGATGAGGTTGAACTGGCCGCACTGGTGGAACTCGATGAGACCCAGCTCATCGTCAGTACCGATGTATGCGGGCCAGTCGGTCCAGTAGTGCAGCCCCTCCCACGCCAACACCACGCCGGGAGCCGTCGAATAACTAAAGCGAACTATGGCACAAGAGTTAATGGTGGACCCGGCTCCAGCGGCTGAAGCCTTGTCGACGTTCAGAACGCGCATGCCCTTTCGCGCCAGTTCGACCGCGATCGCCCCACCGAGCACACCAGCGCCGATGATTACGGCGTCGAACTCCGCACTCAAGTCGTCTTGATCGCCCACACCGCTCTCCCTCACTCGATCGGGTTGAATCCGCAGAGCCTACGCAGGAAGTGCCCGCCTCAGATGTGACTCAGCCCCCATGTGTCCGCTTCACGCAGTGTTTCTCTAAGAGGACTTTCGGCCAGTCTCCTTGGTCGCCATATGGAGCAGAGTTGAACATCGCGCCGAAACCACCTCGGAGGTTCTGCAAACGTCATGTCGACCCAGGTGTACAAGGTCACCTTGCCAAGCCCCTTGACGCAATGCCTTCCACAGATGGCGTAGTCCATGGGCTTGTGCGTCCTAGATTGGTCAGTAGACATTTTCAATACCTCGGGAACTCCCAAAGGCCTCAACAGGGCTCCTGGCGGGACGGCATGGCACCAAGGTGAGAGGACGAGAGGTCAATGTTGTTCTTGGCACTGGCAGAAATCCGTCGGAATGTGGGTCGGTTCTGCGTGCTTATTGCTGCGATAACGATGTTGGTTTTCTTGATCTTGTTCCAACAGTCTCTGAAAAACGGTTTGGTTACATCTTTCGTGGGAGCAATAAGAAACCAGTCAGCTCCAATCCTGGTGTACTCGATCGATGGCCAGCGAGTGATCCAGAGCAGCTCAATAACTCCATCTCTCGAAGAAGCGGTGCGAAGTAACGACGCCATTGAATCGATCGGTCGTATCGGTCAGGGAACATTCACGGTCCGAGCAGGTCAAGACCGGTTTGACACGACAATTCTGGGATTCGAAAAACGCAACCTGGGAGCTCCCACGGATCTGGTAGCGGGTAGATACCCCGACCGGGGCGAGGCAGTAGGAAGTGAGTCTGACTCTTCCGAAGGGTTCGGAATCGGCGATGTCGTTGTGGTCGAACCAGGTGGCCTTCAAATCAAGATCGTCGGGATTGCCAAAGAAGTGCAGTTGAACGCAGGTCCAACGCTGTTCACGCCCTATGAGACCTATGAAGATGCTGTGAGCGCAGTCAATCCCGACGCCGGCACCCCCCTGCCCAACATCTTGGCACTTGCCCCAGCCGACAATGTGAGTCCAGCTTTGGTCGTCGATCAAGTGAACGCCATCTCACCCGAGCTTGATGCACTCGAACGCGACGCAGCGGCGGATAACACGCCAGGGGTGTCACAGGTTCGGCAGTCGTTCCAAGTGATTTTTCTTCTCTACGGACTGGTCATTCCATGCGTCGTTGGACTGTTCTTCCTGATCATTACTTTCCAAAAGAGCCGAGCGCTGACGCTGCTACGAGCGATCGGTGCTCCTCCTAGACGCCTAGTGGCTTCTCTTCTAATCCAAGCCGTGGCGGTTACCAGTGCTGGCTTTGTACTCGGAGTAGCCCTCTACTGGCCAGTTTCAACCCGTCGTCTCGGAGGAATCCCACTGAAGTTTGAGACTACGGCAGTGTTCGCATGGGCGATCGTGTTATTGATTCTCGGAATTGGTAGTTCTCTGGTTGCCGCCCGACGGGTACTCGCAATTGATCCGATTGAAGCAGCAACCGGGGGTGCCTCTCGATGAAGACCGCCTGGTTAGAACTACGGAGGCACCCATCGAGGTTCTCCGCCGCAACTGCCATCTTGACGCTCATCGCCATTTTGTTGATGTTTCTTGGTGGTCTGCTGGACGGACTAATCAAGAATGCAACCGGTGCAGTTAGCGCCATTGATGCAGACGCGATCATCTTCTCAGAGTCTGCCCACTCGTCATTTCTTCGAAGCCGCATAGAACCTGGAACTAGCACTGCCATCGAGGATCACCTTGACTCGCAAGTAGGTGGACTCGGCGTGGTTCTGCTCGGTGCCCGCATCCCTCATCGAGGAACCCGCGACCTCACCAGTGTCGCCGTCTGGGGTTACGAGATCAGCCCCACCGGCGTGCCCAAGCCTGCCGGGCCAGGCAAGGCCTGGGCTGACCGGAGCCTGAAAACCAACGGCCTAGAGATCGGCGACGAACTACTGGTCGGCCCAGAACGAACCCCGCTGACTATTGCCGGTTGGGTCGACAACACCTCATACAACGGCCAAGCATCTCTTTGGACTGACATTGGCACCTGGCGGGGAATCCTCAACAAGAACCGGCCTGATGCCGCCTTAGCCAACGGAGTTTTCCAGGCTCTCACCGTCTCCGGCCCCGATTCACTGACCGAACGCGAGATTCTCAACACCCTCACCAAGGCACTTGGGGAGGGTTACACCGCTCTGACAGTTTCTGAGACGCGAGACGCCATCCCGGGTGTTACCGAGCAACAAGCCACCTTCAATCAAATCCTCGGGGTGACCCTGGTAATAGCACTACTGGTCATCGCGTTGTTCTTCGCCCTAGTAACCGTCGAGCGGACCGGCCTGTATGCAGTCTTCAAAGCAGTAGGAGCCAGATCAAGGTACATCTTTGCCGGACTCATTGTTCAAGCAACCCTGGTCACAGCAATTGCCGCCACCTTGGCAACGGTGACAGTGCTGGTGCTCGATGCCTCGATCCCAGCGGGTTCGATCCCTCTATTCATCTCACCACAACGGATTGTCTCAAGCACCGCATCTCTTCTCTTCGCGGCAGTAGTCGGGTGCACATTTTCGCTGCGTCGAGTCCTACGCATTGACCCTGCCACTGCCCTCGGAGATTCGCTATGACCACACCGCAAACACCTGCGCTCGAAATGCTCGACGTTCGAAAGACCTACTCCATAGCTGATACCGAAATCACCGCACTCGACCACGGAACCCTCACTGTGGCCCAGGATGAGATCGTTGCCCTAGTTGGTCCTTCTGGATCGGGCAAGACCACTTTGTGCTCGATCGCGGGGGGCATCCTCTCCGTGACCAGCGGCACCGTGATTGTCAACGGTGAGGACATCACCGATCACGACGCTGGGCAACTCACAAAATTTCGCCAACAACAGATTGGGTTCGTCTTCCAGACCGTGAACCTCGTGTCCTTCCTCACCGCCCGCGAGAATCTATTGATCATCGACGAGATGGGCCGCCGAGAAGGAAGCAAGGCCCGCCAGAGAGCCGACCGACTCCTAGACGAACTTGGCCTTGCCGATCGCTCCGGAAGCCTGCCCGGCCAACTCTCAGGTGGCCAACGTCAACGCGTCGCTATCGGACGAGCCCTAATGAATGAGCCCAGTTTGGTGCTCTTTGACGAACCAACCTCTTCACTTGATACCGAGCTGGGGTCACAGGTAATGGAACTAATCCGTAAGGAAATGAAGGCCAGGGGTACTTCAGCCATCGTTGTCACCCATGATGGGCGCATCACCAGTTACTGCGACCGCACCGTTCAAATCGTTGACGGCGTACTCGACGTCAAGACTTAACGCTGAAGGTCGAGTAAGTCTGTGTTCGTTTAGTCACCTGCAGTCTGTGCAATCGATACACGATGCCGCACCTGCTAACAGGCCGGTGGATCTCGGAATGCCCAGTGCCCTCAGGCAATCGGGTCGCTAGGTGGCGACGCGAGACTCCATCTGCACAGATCACGGGCGATGGGCCTGAGAGCTCATTTCTACGAAATGACAGTTTCACTTCCAGGGACAATCACGTCGCTCTCCTGATTACCATTACCAGAAGCGGCAGTTGGGAGGGAGGCACGGGCAAAGGCCAAGATTGACCGCCAGCCGATCAGGCAATGCCGGATATCACCTCGTCAACAGTGGTGACAGTGGCGACATTCTGGATGGCATGATCGATCGACGCCCGATGCCACTCAGCGCTAAATGAGGAGCAGCCGTCATCAGGCATGAGAATCCTGTAACCCTTGTCCGCTCCGGTCCGGGCGGTGTGCTCAACAGCCATGTTGGTGAGGGCTCCCGTGTTAATGATTGTGTCGCGCTCCTCTGAGCGAAGCAACTGGTCGAGATGTGTGCCTTCGAATGCACACATTCGCATCTTCTCGACTACGTGGTCCCCGTCTTTCGGCTCCACGCCTTCCGCTGGCCCAGCACCCCAGGTGCCGCGGCGATTACCACCATCACGGACCATCCCGAACAGCGGGCACGTGTCGGGCACGCCCGGTGCACCCTCGTCCACGACAAACCAGACATGGACAACCATCACACCAGCTGCTCGACAGGCTTGGGCCAGCCGGGAAACATTTGCCAGGACGTCCTGCTCCTCAGCATGGTCAGCAGTACCAGCCTCCTCGAAGGCGCCACCGCGCGCAACGACATCATTCTGAAGGTCCTGGATGATGAGGGCTGTCCGCCCGGGATTGATGTCAAGTGACATGGGATGCTCCTGCTCTCAGGGCCCTGAATGGGCCTTTGTCGATTATTGAATAGACGGGGAAAGCGACTCAACCACAACGACCGTACTCCCCACAAATGACAGGCCGGAGTCAGGGGTTGTTTGTTGTTAACCGGCTCGCATGAAGGGTTCTACGTGGGGTCCGACCTTCGTTGCTATCGCCCGCACGCTTGTAGAAGAGGTGAGGTACAGGGTGTGCCAATCGGAACCACCCCAGTGCAGATTTGCCACGACCTCAGACACGTCGACATTGCCGAGATGGATTCCGTCGGGGTCGAACACCCAGACCCCGCCGGGCCCGGTTACCCAGATGTTTCCCTCAGCGTCGCACTTCATACCGTCAGGGGCTCCACCAACCTCCGGATTGGTGAGTCCTGACACGAAAATGCGGCCAGATGACAACGAACCATCTGCGTTCATGTCGTAGACCTTGACATGTGCATTGTCAGTGTCGTTGATGTACAACATTGACTCATCCGGCGAGAAGCACAGACCGTTTGGCTGCAGGTATTCATCGCGACCGACGACCAACTCCAGATCACCACCGTCAGGTGGTATTCGGTAGACGCCCTGAAAGCCCATCACGGGATCGCGCAGGAGGCCAAATCCGTCCATGCGCCCGTACGTTGGGTCCGAGAAATAGATTGACCCGTCGGACCGTACGATGATGTCGTTCGGGCTGTTCAGTTCACGGTCTTCAAAGTGCGAGGCAATGGTCTCACGGCTGCCATCGGCCGATTCGCGTACAACCGTGGATGTGACATGCTCGCACACAAGTAGGTTCAGGTCGGCGTCATAGGTCATTCCGTTGCACTTGTCGGATGGGTTGCGAACCTCCGTGAGCACACCGTCCCTGAGGCTCCGGCGAATGTTTCCCGGGATATCCGAGAAGGTGAGGTGCCCTTCGACGGGATGCCAGATAGGTCCCTCCGTGAATACGAATCCCTCACCGACAACCGCCAACT
>Ga0187827_10001165_pt1 | contig 39353 bp, 32 predicted proteins | sample ETNtaG_39_FD_167969 | JGI IMG/M metagenome (GOLD analysis project Ga0187827, IMG submission 167969) | Marine microbial and viral communities from oxygen minimum zone, Eastern Pacific Ocean - ETNP2014_SV_150_PacBio MetaG (Illumina Assembly) | ecosystem: Environmental > Aquatic > Marine > Hypoxic...
CTGTGACATTGTAGGTGATATTGTTTGTTACAAGGTCACCAGCATCCCAGTTGAGGTCAATTACATTAGAGGAGTTGTGTATTTGTGAATTTGTCCAACCCATGATCCATTCCCATGAGTTATTTCCACCACCGGTCGTTGAGCAGTCAATATCAACTCCAAAGTCCACTCCATCCCAGTCAAACACCATTCCAGTCACATCGTCATAAATTTCGAATGATGCATGGTAGCATCCCTCTACCAATGTATTTGGTGAGATCCAAAAGGTACCTGAGGTTGAATTTAACGCTGGAATGAATGTTGTAAAGTTTGAGTAAACAACGTTCGAGCTATTTCCGTACACATCTACTGTGACATTGTAGGTGATATTGTTTGTTACAAGGTCACCAGCATCCCAGTTGAGGTCAATTACATTAGAGGAGTTGTGTATTTGTGAATTTGTCCAACCCATGATCCATTCCCATGAGTTATTTCCGCCACTTCCAGAGCTGTTTGTTACAACGAAGTTACTACTCTGCCCCGTTGCTACAGTAATCCCATAGGTGGATGCGGTTAGCCTAGCACAAATTATGTATGAATTACCACTTGATAATTGGGATATATTACCACCGAAACTCGTTTGCCATGTAGTTGACATATTGTGAAAGGTATTATTCTGGATAGCCGAACTACCTATACCATGTACAGAGTACTGCCAATCACAATTACTCGAACTATTCCAATACCAACTGAACCCATACATAAGGGTGTAATAGGTGTTTGAGTCGAGACTACCTAAAGTGATGTTGGCCGTTACAGTATCTCCTACAGTGTACGAACTCTGCTGGACGGTGACTGAGATTGACTCGTTGCCTGAACCAGGCTGTTGTATCACCTCTACCATGCTTGAATCCTGCGATATGAGGGTTCCTTGTTGGTACAATTTTCCTGTCAGAGTGTAGTAGTCTATTGGTGCAGTCGAAGGAAGAGTTGCCTGTAATGATTGATAAGACCCGGAAAAATTCGTACTTCCATTAAATAATACAGTTCCATTAGAATAAGTCCATTCATATTCTAGCGTGTAGGGGATGCCCCAGAAACAAGAGTGGACATTTACAGTAGACCATACACTGTTGTTCATGATGGCGAATGTTACACCTCCCGTGTTCGTATTTACATATCCACCCGTTCCAACGGCGAAGATTATGCTTTCAGAAGTATTCAATAAAAGGTTAGGTGAGTTGTTATTTGCGAACAGATTGGCTTGAATTTGCCACGAGGAGTTCCAGATTATCTGCGAGCCATTCGTATAGTTGAAGGTTGACCAATTGTGCCAAAACGAATAACTTGTGACACCAGTGAAGTTCACCGAGAGCGTCCATCCATTTACTATATTGTTATTCCATGAACTAGCCATTGCAGGCCCCCATTCAAGGGTATAATTCGTGTTAGGGTCGAGGTTTTGGGCGGTGATATTAGCCCACACCAGTTCTCCGGGTGAGTACGAGTTGTTCAGATCGGTTACAGTGAGTAACTCGTTGCCACTCCCTACTTCTACAACTTGAATACTTGTCTGCAGGCTATCAATGAGCACACCCTGTTGGTACAACCTCGCCGTAAATGTGTAATTTCCGGGCGCGGTCGTTTGACTAGATCCAACAGGAGCAAGATTCAGGGTTTTCGTCGTATCAGTAAAATTAGTTCCAGTTCCATTCGGCCAGATCAAATTGCCATTAGGATATCTCCACTCATACTCCAGCCGGTTATCGATGTCGTAGAAGCAGTTGTAAGCAGTTATGGTGGAGTGGATGGTTGTTCCTGTGAGTACTGGGGACGTGACAGATTGGGATGACCACATGTCACCGGAAGTTCCTACGGCAAAGGGATTGGTATCGTTAGAAACTAGGGTACTCATAGTCCACGGAGAGGGGGAGTACTGCAACTTGGCGCGTATTTGCCATGAGTTGTTCCAAAGTATCTGCGAGCCATTCGTATAGTTGACGGTTGACCAATTGTGCGAGAACGAATAACTAGTGACACCAGTGAAGTTATTCCAGTTAGTCCACAAAATGTAGTTACTCCCTGCACCCATCGGCCCAAATTCAATTGTGTAATTGGTATTAGGGTCGAGGTTTTGGGCGGTGATGCCAAAATGAACAATTTCCCCTGGGGAGTACGAACTGTTCACTGTTAACGTAAGTGATTCATTTCCACTCACGCGGCCGCCGGCTGCGTTTTCTTCTGACTCAGTAAGTACCGCCTCGTCACTATAGGTCACAAAAGGCACTACTGCGCTTGTCATTATCATCATCAGCACCATCAATAATGGGGCAATTAACAGAGGTTTCACTCGAGTCATGTCGTTTGGTCGGTGCCACAACATCATATACGTTTCTCGCAAAACGCATCCCGTAAAATGAATGATAGCCCGCCGTACTTTAGTAGATAAGCACAAATCCAATTCCTCTGTGCGTAAACACAGGAGAGTGGAATAATGGAGAAAATCAATTTGAAGGAGAAATTATCCAAATTTTCTGACCATTGGTCTCCAAAAATAATCGCGGCGATGAACGATTATCAGTTCAAATTGGTTAAGATTAAGGGCGATTTTGTTTGGCATAATCACGAGGATACCGATGAAGCCTTCATTGTAATCGAAGGTAAGATGAAGATTGAGTTTGAGAACGAGACTGTTGAATTGAATGAAGGTGAGATGTGCGTAGTTCCAAAGGGTGTAGGCCACAAACCATTTGCTGAAAATGAATGCAAAATTATGATTATTGAACCCAGCGGAGTTGTAAATACTGGAAAAATAGAAAGTGATTTAACTGCCTCCAATGATGTTTGGATTTAGGTCAGCCCATGTTTTGTTTCTCCGCTTTAGATAGAGACCCCATATGATAAATCCGAACAAGGCGCTCAAGAGATGACCCCAAGTGATATACTCAGAGATACCATTGTATTCCCTATTCCAATATTCGAAGATGAGTAGAATCGCAGGGATTGACCACTTCCATCTTGAGTAATGAGACAACGCACCTAGGATGCCCATCAGCCCGATGGATCCACCCATCCAACTGCGAGTCATTGGATGTGCGAAAGTCTCGTTATCTGGCCAGAAGTGATATCCTGTGTTGAAGATGATTCCAGCCACGATTGCGGAGCAGGCGATTGTGACAAAGAACAGTAGAGCTGTCGCTTTCGACCCTGCTTTCGCTTCGAAGGATTGAATGAATATCATGAAGGAGATGATTATGAATTTGATGTGCGAATAGTCATTGTGGAACCAGGGTGATGTGAAGAACGACAGGATGAATTCATGAGGCGCATCGACCAGTTTATTCGGCCAAATCGCACTAGAACAAGCCAACTGTTCACCCAGCGTCTCGCAACGCAGGCCACCCCAATGCCCGAATCCGAGCGTTGCCCAGATGGCAATGATTCCGCTTAGGTAAACCAAACTGAAACTACGTGAGCGGAGAAAATCTCGTACACCTAACACGCATCGTTCCGCATCAGTCCAAGGCCAATAGAGAGGAAGGATTGGCTCGTCTTCAAGCCCCGTCATCTCGCCAGCCCAGTTACGCCCATTTTATTGGCTATTCAAGTTAATTTTGGTAATTAATTATTTTATTTCTATAGGTGTAATAAACGGCTAAGAATATAGAAGCCATCCCCAACCAAAATTCAAACCCTGGTATACCATCGCTCTCCATAACCGCAAGGTATGATATTCAGCAAATTATGTTATTGGACATAAGGTGCGCTATGCTCGGGGCCTCAGTGAGCCATTTATTATTGAATGTTGAAACGTTTTTTCTGCGACTGATTGATAGCATCTACCGAGTTTCTCTGCACATGGAGAGCATCGTGCTTGGCGGTGGTTGCTTTTGGTGCGTTGAGGGTGCACTGAAGGGATTACGTGGTGTCAGTGGTGTGCTGCCAGGATATTCTGGCGGTAATGTAGAGAATCCCACCTATGAGCAGGTTTGTGGTAAACAAACAGGGCACGCCGAGGTTGTTAGTGTCACTTTTGACCCAGATGTCCTAGGTCGCCAGACTCTTCTTGAGGTGTTTTTCACCTGTCATGACCCTACTCAATTGAATAGGCAAGGCCACGATGTTGGTCCACAGTATCGTAGTGTAGTATTCTATGCAGACGAGGAACAGAGAGCCGATACAGAATTGCTGATTGCAAATCTTGCAGACTTATTCCCAAACCCAATTGTCACAGAGGTAAGTCCTCTAATCAACTTCTTTCAAGCAGAAGATTACCACCATGATTACTTCGCTAAGAACCCTAGAAATCCCTACTGCATGACAGTGGTAGCGGCTAAAGTCACTAAGACTAGAGCCAAGCATTCATCACTCTATGAGTGATTCATCACGAGTCTTTCATTTACCACATTTGTTAATAGATTATTTTTGTCTACCTTCGATGGCTGAATTCAGTAAAGCGACAGCCGCAATAACTCTTCGATCCAAAGGATGTCCAGGGGGTATCATCACATCGGTCTTTTTGATGATAGGGTTGAATCTCTGATTCATCATGATATCATGCTGACCTTGAATACTGAAGTGATATTTCGCTGGAATCAATGGAACAAATCTCCTTAGGATTGCATTACTATCTTCAACAAATTCAGCATATTCATTTCCGTTTGCATCAAGTATTTTCCACGTATCTTTGAAAATTGACTTGAGTCCCTTTCGGCGCGCTGCTCCGAGATTTTCACCAGTTGTCATATCAACAATATCGTACGTTGCTCCAAAATCAATCACGCTTCTTGCTTTTATTGAAATTAGAGGCTGGGTACATGTTTCATCTGAATATAGGACAATATCTTCCTTTAATTTGAAGCGCTTTTGCTTTGAATAAGCAATTACTTGATCATTAACGTCTTTGAACCAAAAAGCCCCGCCCAAAACTCTCCAAAATTTCGTTTGTATGTAATAACTGTCCATCGTAAATAATGCACTCATGTTGTTGCCGACTATAATTTATGATATATTATTTTCTAAACGCCAATTAGGTGGATTGTAGCAGATAAATAATCTCTGCGTGATCAGCCCCCATATTGTCTAATGCAACATCATTCAGCAATACCCAGTCAGCATGTACAGCATCATCACCAGCCACTGGCACTCCTTCCGATTCTACCGAGTAGAATATTGTGATAATATGCCCGCGAGGGTCGCGCTCGGGATCACCTCTGACAGAAATGATACCTCTTACCTTACCAGCCAAATTACACTCTTCCATTAATTCTCTTAAGACAGCAGTTTCAGGGTCTTCACCTTCATCTACAAAACCACCAGGAAAAGCCCAGCATCCTTTCCAAGGCTCTTGACCTCTTCGAATTAGGAGAACTTCGCGTTCATTACCTTCACCACGTACAACCACCGCATCAACAGTTAGTGCAGGGTTGCGATAAGTGCCACATGCGGAGCAGGGTCCATCTGTCAAGAATTAGCCTCCATACCTACGTTTGCGTTTTTGATAGGAATCAATCGCATCATAGAAGTCATTACGGCTGAAAGAAGGCCAGTAAACATCAGTGAAGTGAAGTTCAGAGTAGGCGATTTGCCACAACAGGAAATTCGAAATTCTCTCTTCTCCGCTAGTTCTGATGACCAAGTCTGGGTCTGGGAGATTTGCAGTGTATAGGCGATTAGAAATCTCTTCCGTGTTGATGTCCTCAAGAGTAATTTTTCCTTTGGCGTGGTCTTGTGCAACATTTCGCACAGCGTCAACAATTTCTTCTCTCCCACCATAGGCTAAACATATTGTAAAGAGGAAATCATCGTAATCTGCAGTATCATCCTCAGCTCTCTTAATGGCATCTTGCACCTCTTTTGGTAGCAATTCCAATCTCCCGACTGCTCGCACTTTGACCTTATTGTTATGAATCCGTGAATCAGTTCGCATCTCATCAAAACCATTGATGTAAAGCGCATAGAGTGCATCAAGTTCCTCGATGTCTCGCCCACTAACATTTTCAGTAGAGAGGGCGTAAACTGTGAGATATGGTATTCCTAAGTCGAGCACCCAATCTAAAACCTCCTTGAGTTTATCTTTACCATGGCGGTGCCCAATTTTCTTATCTAAATCTTGACTCCATGCAAACCGTCGGTTGCCGTCCATGATAATTGAAACATGCTTTGGCAATAACCCTTTTTTTAGGCGGTCCCTTAGCCGATTTGTTCGAATTCGGTCAGTTCTTGTGATGAAGCTGTAGGCGTATCGTGAGTTGGCGATGAATCTAGCAGGACCGCGGATGATTCGCCATTTGAGAAGCCACCTTGCGGTGCCATCGACGGCTTTTCCAATTCTTCCCATTTAGTCACCTCCTCCTCGCTATTTTGTGGCGTCGCGGGTCGGGGGAGGATGACATCTCTCTTCATGCCTACCCTGATAAGATAGCAGTGTTCTCAATGCAAGAAGTTGATTCAAGTATTTAATCAAAGATTAAATCAGCAGATTTACTAATATTACTGCGGACAGATGAAGGCGCATTTACAACAATGATTTCACCAGCGTCCGGCCATACAGCCAAATCAGATTTTGAGTTTCCAGCATAGCCAAATTCTTTGAGCCCATATCGTTCAACCAAGGCAGCGGCTTTGTTTCCCCCAGCTAGATTTGCTCCCGTTCCAGAAGCCATTACATCATCGAAAAGGCCGACATGGTCCGCGATTTTCTCAGCCACAGAACGGGTAGAGGCTGTACACAAGACAATTTCATCACGTTTTTCTCTCTCAGCCTTCAGCCAAGTAAGGAACTCTTCGTGATAGGTAAGTTCGGCAGGATCGAATCGTAATTTCTCAGCAAGCCTGTGTTTCCAGATAGTTCGCTTACCGGTTATTTCCTTGAAAAACACCCACGGAATTAGCCATGGTCGCCAAAAAAGAACCCGCTTTATGGTCACCCAACTCATGTCGGTTAGAATGAGCGTACCGTCCAAATCAACGGCTAGGGGGAGGGGTTTTGCCGCTTCACTCACGAATCTCTCGCCGCTAGCATGTGCTGTCAATGCTTCGCTTGTGTTCAGGGTGTTGAGCAGTAGAAGCAAAGGCAGTAGACCTCTGCCGATAGTAAGGGGCGACGATTGTGAGCCAGCAGTTGAGCATGGGATTGTTTGCAAACGAGTCTTGGTTTCCTATTGGAATTGCCCAATCACTTGAACCAGCTGCTAGCCAAGTGCCTGAGGGTTTTGAGGCGTGGCGATTACACACTAAATTTGACAGCCACCTCTTATTTTGGCCGACTGGAGATATAGATTCTATTGATTGGTGGCAAAGGGTAATTCCAATCGGTGGTGGCGGTAATCGATGGGGTGATCCCCCACATGTTGAGGGCGGCAAAATCGAGAGAATCAAATCAACAGAGTTCCCTGCATTTTTGTTGACTGAAAAGAGGGGACGTAAAGTCATCATTCAATTCCTACCGCTAGATGACGGGGGGAATGGCCGCATTCTATCTGAACTTGAATCTCCCCACTTGAATTCTGCTTTTGGTGGTCTGCAAGTTGGCAAGAAGGATTTGCTTCTCTTCTTTCGACAAGCAGATGGCGTTGATGCAGATGAGTTGATTAGCACAGCAATAGATGAGAATGATATGGTGACAGCATCGCAAATTTGCAACAGGGTTGGAGCAGTATTAGGAAAATTCCACACCCTTGCATTAGCAAAGAAAGCAATGCCTAATGATGAGCGGAAATGGAATGCGCGCCTCAAACAACTTGAGGAACGAGTACTATCAAATACGCTCTGGAGGGCGTCCCATACTCAGGGTACTTTAGCAACTATAACACACCGTAATTTTGGCTTGGAAGCAGTATATATCGATGAAGAAGAGGAATTGATAGATTGTTGCCAAAATAGTATATTCAATACTATATTACCCCCCTCGAGAGATTATCCATCTGTACGCGACCTCGCTGCAGCTTACCGTTCACTCGCCACTCTATGTGCAGAAAAAAAGGTAGAACAAGAGAGAGAAATTTTACTTCGTAAAGCCCTCTTTGAGGGATGGACTTCTACTGCACCAGGTCCAATAACCTCTCCTTCAACCCTTGATAGTTATCGCGGGGGTGTGCCCATCTGGGAATATGAACAGGTTTTGGAGGAAGTAGCAATTGCTCAGGCGATGGATGAACCAATAGCAGAACGGACGAAATGGTGGTTGAATCACGTCAATAGAATACAGGCCCAAATGTACCGCTCACGCACATTTGCAGCCCTTTCACTCGTGTGTGGTGTTGGTGCTGTATTAGCCCCATTTGCTGAACAGTGGGTTGCACCACTTTCGGATCGTCTTTCTCTTGCCGTAGCACTCGTTCTTGCTTCTCTTGGTTCGCGTTGGCTATATCGACGCCGAGCCCCCCCTCCTTACTGATTTTATTGCAATATTTACATGATTTATATAGGGTCAATAATTATGTAACAATACATGACAAACTGGACACCTTTTCCTCATAAAGTAATGATTAGTGCCGGGGTAATAAATAACCCCCATTTGATAATGCCTGGACCAGATTGTCCAGGTGGAGTAAGGCCACACTGCCAAATTATTCATAATAACATAATTTGTCATGATTGTAATGAAGAAGTAGATGCATGGGCACCAGACCCTCAAGTATTAGACGATCCTGAAATTGCTTCAGGATTTTTTGAAGGAGCAGGAGTTGGTGGAGGTGGAATGAATTGTTACCCCGGTGTACCAGGAGGTGCTTGTCACCCAGTTTGTGCAATTCATGTTGATTTGACATCTGATTCATTGGGTGCTATAATTCGTAGGCACCTTCGCTCATGTGGGCACCTAACTCGTCACTTCATTATCGTGGGATTTTCAACTAGTTCTTTGTATAATGCAGTTCGAAGTAATTTGTTTAATGCCATACGAGAAATGTATGAGTTAACACACCCAGGGGAATTCACTTTCGAATTCCGTATTTTTGATGGCTCAGTAGTTTATCTTTGATTAATTTCGTACAAACAAACCATTTGCAAATTCATAGATGATTGGGATACCAGTAGGAATCTCTAGTGAGAGAACTTCTTCTTTGGATAACCCTTCAATATGCATTACGATGGAGCGCAAAGAGTTTCCATGTGCAGCGACAAGAACGTTTTTTCCTTCTTTCAAGTCGGGTATGATTAACTCCTCTAAACACGGTATCGTGCGAGCAGCACAGGTCTCTAGACTTTCACCACCGGGTGGGGGAATGTCATACGAGCGCCTCCAAATGTGAACTTGTTCTTCTCCAAATTTCTCCCGCGTTTCATCTTTGTTGAGCCCCTGTAAATCGCCATAGTGTCTCTCATTGAGTCGCCAATCACAAACAGTGGATATTTCTCCTGATGCTTTGTTGTGACTCATAGTAATCTCAGCAGTTCGTTGCGCTCTTTTCAAGTCGCTAGTGTAGATGATGTCAAAAGCAATATTTGCCAAATCATGTCCAGCTTGAGCAGCCTCTTCTTCACCTTTTGGAGATAGATCTACATCAGTCCAACCCGTGAACTTGTTAGCAGCATTCCAAACAGATTGCCCATGTCTGAGCAGTATCATTTGGCCCATTGAATCACTCTCTCGAAGCGCGCATTCGCGGCTCAAAGAATTCAAGTCCGATATCATCAGCTAACCGACTAACATCGAGCAGGAGTTTCTCACGTGCATCCTTCTCCTCATTGCCGCCAGAGACGTCCCAGTAGATGTTACAAGCGATTTCGTACGAATCTTTGGAGATGGTAGAAACACGTGCGTATGAATCTCCATGCTTCTGCGTCTTTGGGTGCGCACAAACTATTTTCCAGACGCCAGTGCAGAATTCCTCTAATGAATCAGCATTGCTTGTCAGGTCGAGGTAGAAGATTGGTTGGTAGCGTCTCCAACGTCGTTTGCCGAAGTTCTCGATGCTCTTGTTCACTAAGGTGCTGTTGGGCATAGTGATGACCGTGTCAGCGGAGGTTCGCATCAGCGTTGTACGGATACCCACTTCGATTACCTCTCCTTCGCTTGAACCAACTTTAATCCAGTCCCCTACGCTGAAGGGGCGGTCAAGTAGCAAGGTGATTGAGCCAAACAAGTTTCCAAGGGTGTCTTTGGCCGCGAACGCGAACGCTAAACCACCTATTCCAAGGCCTGCAATTAGCGTTTTAACATCGAATCCGAATGCATCTGCAATCAACAGACCTCCAGAGAATAGGACAATGACTCGCAACACGCTTTCTATTGCAGATACAAGTGTCTTTTCGGTGCCATCTAGCACCCCATCATCATCCCACCAAGTGATAAATTTCGGAACTAAGTCCACCATATGCATTAACCCCAAAACTAGGCCGATGAGGAAGGTTAATTCTGCAAAAGCAGATAGCCAGAATCCGTATTCAGGTGGAAGAATGATGGGAATATCGTTTAGAGAGTATTCTGACAAGCGGTCAATTCCTACTCCCCATACCCATCCGGCTGCCGCCGCACCAAACGACACGCGCGAGCGCATCTCGAATTCGTTCACAGATTCGACTTTGCCCGTCATTGGTTTCATTATCAATGGAAACAGATAAATTAGAAATTGTCTTGCGGCAAGACCCAACAGTAATATTCCCAATAGCGCAGCCCAAACTCCCGTTTGGACTCCTAAAATCAAGTTTTCCCAGCCGGGAACCATCCGAATGAACGCGTCCATTAGTTTCCCGGGGCAGGCATTGCTGTTATCAATCCAACGGCGAAAAAACCACATTCCTAGAGTGAATAGGTGTACGTTGTGTGAGGATGAAATATTCCTACAAATTGGCGGTTCATTCAATAGGTGAAGCAGGTTGGACACCTATGGTGTCAAGGTGCGCAATGCGAGGACGATACTCATAACGCTCCTCCTTCTGAACTCTCTAGCTTTGACTGCTAGTGTTGGTGCAACAGCCCAAGAAGAGGAAGTTACCGGCGCATCTCCAGAGGACCAATGGTCACTAGAATACGCTTACCAAGTATTTCCTTGGTATGGTGATGACCGCATCCAGTTCAACGAATATCACGATTATTTCACCATGAAAGAAAGGATGCAGCAATTGACTGAGGCAAATTCTGACATCATGGAATTCCATGAAGGTCTAGTTGGCGGAGTTAATGCTCGTGGTATCGAGATGGGTGCTGATAATTACGAAGGTTGGTATTATGGTCACTCAAGTCCATGGGTGAAAATTACCGGTGGGGATGATGGAGTTCAGGGCGGCGAATGCAACTCCTTTGTCGGTGACTGTGGAAATTATGCAGACCGACCTGACGTCATGCTAGTAGGTAATCATCATGCAAGAGAGTGGATGTCATACGAAGTGCCAATGATATTCCTTGAGACACTTGTCTATTACTACGGTATGGATGGTATCGATAATGACGGTGATGGCCAATATGATGAGGATCCTTGGGGCGATGCTGACGGCGATGGTATCCTCGATGATGATGGCGATTGCCTCTCACTCAACGCCTCATTCCAAGATTACAATGGAGATGGGATAGCGTGTGGTCCCGGCGACCTTGGGGTTGACGAGGATTTTGATGAAGGTGAAATTACAACTCTTGTCGACACCCGTGAAATTTACTTGATTCCAATGTTGAATGTTGACGGCAACCGATACGACCGCGAAGAGTACTGTGGCGAGACTGCATGGGAAAATTGTAGGACCTCAGGATGGAGAAAGAATCTGCGAGATAATACGGTAACAGGATTTACTCCTTTACCAGATCCAGATGAGGAAGTTGATGAAGGGTGCGATGGCGTTGATTTGAACCGCAATTATCAGTTTGAGTGGGGGGCCCCTCTAGGTGCTACAGGGCCACTCATCCCAGGGATGTGTTATGCTGGTGTCAATAATGATGTTTACAATGGACCAGTAGATGATACTGACAACGATGGTGATTTACAAATTAATGAAGACCATGTTGATGGTAACGATGATGATGCAGATGGCAAGGTTGACGAAGATTGGTGGGGTGGAAACTCAGAGCCTGAGACACTCTTCATCCAAGATATGACTGAAATGAATGATGACAATGGGGATGGTGCATCTGAGTTCAAGGCGACTCTTACATGGCATTCCTTCTCTGAACTAGTTCTCTACCCGTGGGGCCATTGTACCGGGTGTCATGCTACTGATGAAGCAGAATTGATTTATCACGGGGCTAAAATGGCTGAGATGACAGAATATGAAAACATGCAATCAAGCGACCTCTATCCTACTACAGGGGACTTCTGTGATTGGCATTATGGGGTTCACGGTTCATTCTGTTATACTATTGAAATTGGTACTGCTTTCCATCAATCTCCTGATGAAGTTAAGCACATTGCAGTACGTAATCTCGGTGTTGCGTTCTACATGACAAAGATTGCCGATAACCCAGTGGAGCGGGCTAGAATAGGAATTGAGAATGCAGAAAGGGCGCAGTGGGTGACATCTCCAGAAAACTTAACCATTCCAGATTCAGGACCAATTCCCATCGAAATGTGTGTTCACGATGTATTCCCATGGTCTAGTGATATCAATGCCAGTCATCTACGTTGGCGAATAGTGAAACCTACACGTGTTCAGTCAGATTATGGTCCAATAGATTGGATTGAAGAGGAATGGCACGATTCTGCCTTTGAGGAAACTGGCGATAATTGTACTCTCAATGATGGAAATAATGGATCTCTGATAGCGTCAAATCTTGATGTGCCAGATGATATGTCTGGAAGAATACACTACAAGGCGATGCTTGGAACTCTTTCAGGTACCTATCCATTTGAGTATCCTGCAGCAGGAGAGTACCACGAAGCGTCATTCCCATACCGCGCTCCATTTGGCAATGTTGTCTTGGCATTCCTACTTTTCTTTATTGTGGCGGCATCTGTTTGGGGTGGCCTTGGGGTGGCCTTGAAAATTATGATGGATAGTGGCAAAGAAGAGCCATCTCTTGGTAAAGAAGAGGCACAAAATTAGGTGATCTTTTGCAGAAGAGCAGTGATGAGTTCGGCAGCCGCGTGGGCCTGATTTTTGCAGCTATTGGGGCGGCTATTGGCACAGGAAACATTTGGCGATTTCCTCGAATGGTTGGGGCTAATGGTGGTGGCACTTTCTTAATCCCATGGCTCTTTTTCCTCTTTATTTGGTCGATTCCTTTGGTTATCGCTGAATTCGCAATAGGTAAGCGAGCAAGGACAGGAACAGTTGGTGCCTTCCGCATTTTCGCTGGGCGTAGATTTGCATGGATGGGCTTGTGGACTGCGTGGATTTCTACAGCAATAGGATTCTACTACGCAGTTGTTGCTGGTTGGTGCGTCAAATACTTCACACTCGGTGCCTCAAACGGTCTTGCAAATGTTGAGACGATTGATGTATGGAATGAATTCTTGAAATCCCCAGAGCAGGTAATCATGTTTCAGTTCATCGTGATTGCAATCACAGTGCTAGCAATTTGGAAGGGTGCCAAGGCTATTGAGAAGGCAAACATCTGGATGATGTGTTCCTTGTTCGTGATGCTCTTCACTACTCTCGCACTTGCTCTTTGGATGGACTTCTCAGACGGTTCTCTTGACGGGGCTACCTTCATGTTCAGTGTTCAGTGGGATATTCTTGCCGAGCCAGAAACTTGGATTAACGGGCTTTCACAATCTGCTTGGTCTTGTTCAGCAGGTATGGGAATGGCAATTACTTACGCTGTTTACATGCGAAAGGATGAGGACACTGCTCTCAATGCTGCAACGATGGGATTGGCCAACAATAGTATCTCAATCATTGCTGGTTTGGCTGTATTGTCAGCAATATTTGCAGCATCCCCAGACCCACTTGCAGTTGTTACTGGTGGTAGTAGCGCCATCACTTTCCTAGCGCTTCCAGAGGTTTTTGCCCAGGCGCCGGGTGGTGCAGGCGGCAGATGGTTGATGATGACAGCCTTCTTCCTTGGTCTTTCATTTGCTGCACTAACTTCAATGATTTCAACTGTCGAACTCTGTGTACGTAACTTCGTTGACCATGGGATTGAGCGTAACAAAGCCGTAGGCTTTACTGCGTGTGCTATTTTCTTACTCGGCCTACCAAGCACATTCGTTTGGATTCATCTCGATGCAGAGGGAGTTGCCTTCCCAGAATTTCTTGAAGTCCAAGATCACATTTGGGGTTATGGCCTAATGTTTAGCGGACTTTTTATCGCTTTCAGTATCTGGAAGTATGGTTATTACAAGTGGCGTGGAATGGTTGAAGATGGAAAGGTTGATGATGGAATTGCATCATTTTTCAAGCATGGGATGTCGGGATTCAGAGACGACTTCATCAACACCGGAGACAACGATATTTGGGTGCCAAGAGCATGGGATTTCATCATGTATTTCGCTTTCCCAATTCTCTTCACAGTGCTCATACTATCCTACTTTGGTGACTTGATTACCTCGTTTGACCCATGGTATTCTGCATTTGGTTTAGATCCACACGGAGCAGGAATCATCTTCCTATTTTGGGGCGTGGTAGCAGCGCTATTCATCGGTTTCAATGATTATATTTTGACACGAAGGCCAGTATATCTTGGTGAAGGATATGGGATTAGAGACTTACTTGACAGGAGTAATTGGGAGTTACGAGACGCCCCACTATTCCGAAATGTTCCAGAAGGGGCAGAGGTCTCAATTGAGGACTTGCCTGGTGGAAGTGATCCACAGATTGTCGAAGTTGGCGAAGTTCCCCCTGGCTGGGAAGGTGTCTATGGCGAAGTAATGGATGCCGAACTTGCTTGAGTGGGTGCATTCAAGACGCATTGCCGTTTGAGTCGTATCAGGTGATCCTGTGAGTTGGCTTCTCAACTGGCGCGAAGTTGCGGTTCTTGATGCCAATGCTGAGGCGTTGGGAGTCAATGTTTCTGATTTGATGGCAGCTGCAGGTAAGGCGCTTGCTCACAAAGCAGCCACAATGGCACCGAAAGGTGAGATTCTCATTCTGTGTGGCCCAGGGAATAATGGTGGTGATGGTTTTGTGGCCGCTCTTGAGTTGTTAGAACTTGGAGGAAAAGTACGCGTAATTGCGAGCCATAAATCACAGAAGGGAGAAGTCGCTCAATCATTTCGAACAAAGTGTCCATCCGTTGAGGTTTGGACAAAGGGGTGTGAGTTTGGTACTCCAGAACTTCTTGTCGATTGCTTGTTGGGAGTGGGACTAAAAGGCGCTCCTCGAGGCAAGATTGGAAAAATGATAGAGTGGGTGAAGCCGAATAATCCCAACTTGGTGCTCGCATGTGATATTCCTTCAGGACTTGGCACAAAGCGATTCCTAGCAGCAGATGCGACAGTTACTTTCCATGCGGAGAAGCAGAAAATGATGTATATTGATGTCGGTGAAGTCACGGTGGCTCCATTACCATGGCCACCTGAAACTGTGAATTGCGGGCCAGGCGATGCACTCCGCTATCCCCCTCTAGACCCGTCTGCCCACAAAGGTGAGCGGGGAAGAGTGCTGATAGTTGGTGGCGGCCCATATCACGGAGCCCCTATTCTTGCAGGAAGGGCAGCGGCTAGAATCGGTTGTGACTTGATTCATGTTGCAATGCCAAGAAATGCAGTTGACCGAGCGACATGGCCAGATCATCTAATTCCCGAGCGCTTATTCGATGAGGATAATCTAGGTGAGCGCGGGCGGGATGAAATCTTCAAACTGTTAGACGACAAATCATTCGACGCAGTCCTTATTGGACCCGGATTGGGAAGGTTAGAAGAGACAACTGACATGGCGCGCGAGATTATAGCAAAATTGGCAGAACTAGAGATTCCAACTGTGATCGATGCCGATGCAATCTATGCACTTGATGAGGGTGTTTGGCCAAAGGGGATGGCCGGTGTCGCCACCCCACACGCACGGGAGTTGAGGATGTGGATTTGGGATGAAAAACCCGATAAAATATTGGCTGGGGATGTATCTTCAGAGAGCAGGGTCATCATTCGCACAGGCGCTGTTGATCAATTGACAGGACTCGAGGGTAGATACTGTGAGTGCACAGGTGGTCATCCACGCATGGCCACAGGTGGTACAGGAGATTTGCTTGCTGGGACAGTTGTTGGCTTGCTTGCTCAAGGAATGACCTCATGGTCAGCCTCCCGTCTTGCTTGTTATGTGATGAGGGTGGCTGGAATGATGACTGCAAACGAGTTCGGTCCAGGGCTTCTTGCTTCTGATGTACCATCTCATATTGCGAGGGCGCTAGCTAAGTTAACGGCTGATTGAAGGCCATGACTTGGTTCGCTGAGTCATGGAATTGTCCGAGGTGACGATGTGGGCCGTCGTTGCAGCCTTGGTAGCCATCCCACTCTGCTACTACTTTTGGCGACGTTGGGATCGTCCATCAGTTGAGGCTAAAGCAGAGCAAGAGTTCCGTCTGAAAGAGCGTGAAACTCGCGAAATATTCCAACGTGAAGAGGCCAAGGCCCGTGAGCACGAGAGGCAACAAGCCCTTGTTCAGTTACGGGAGAGAAAGAAGAGCAGTGTAGTGGCACCTAGTTCTGTCGCGGTTTCATTTGCTCTTTCAAACCTTGATGCAGCAGAAACCAGTAACAATGTGGTCGTGGCGTCAATTCCTGAGATTGAACGGAGCGAAGAGGAGATTGCTCTTCTAGAACAAATACCCGAAACTATTGCAGTACCTGATATAGAACCAGATGAATATGTTGCAGATATTCTTGAGGATGAAGGCCCAGTATCTCTCAAAGTTGGAATCATGATACCCGAAGAGGTCAAGTCAGAGAGCGAACCTGTGTCACTTGACGCTGACTTCGAGTGGCCTGAGTGGGAGTGAAAATTGTGGGGAAAAAACGCCGCATCACTAAGGAGAATGCCAAAAAGTTTGCTTCCAATACTGGCTCAGGGGCCAAGAAAATAGCATCTAAGACCAGTTTAGGGGCTAAGAAAATAGCATCCAAGACCAGTTCAGGGGCCAAGCGCATCGCCTCAGCACCTGGACGCAAAGTGAGGCAGAAGATGGCCACTTTAAACGATAGAATGTTGGCTGTTCAATGGACTCCTAAGAAGATGATTAATGAATATATTAGATTCAATATGACTGGAATTTTCAATTCTATCTTCGCCTATATAGTATACGAACTATTCTATTGGATTAATCTAACAGACACTTATCGCGCTCAATCTGCTTGGGCTGCCTGCATCCTCATTGGTCAAGTTGAGTGTCACTACGCTCACTACAGGTTCACCTTTGGATCAGCAGCCAACTATCTAGCGAGCTTGCGTTGGGCTGTAATTATCTACACTACAATTCTGATATTGTCTACAATTATATTCCATATCATGGTCACAGAGATGGACATTTATCACCGATTTGCATGGTTAATCAACATAGTTCTCTTTGGCTTTGTCAACTTCGCTTTTCTCCGTTGGTTGGCTTTTCCTCCTGAATTTGATAAATCCCTTCTTCACACTCTTGACGGAGAATGACTCTTTTTGACTCCTGAATGGGGCGGATTTGAAGAATAATGGGTGTGCGGCTCGCTTCATGTTCGAGCGAGCGCGTGGTACGCGCGATTTCGGTCCCGCGGAGATGGGAAGACGCTTAGCGTTCGAGAGAATGTGTGACGAAGTCGCATATCGCTACGGTTTTCAGCGGGTTGCAACGCCAACTTTCGAGCGTCTTGAACTATTCACAGCGAAGTCCGGAGCGAGTATTATCGAACAGTTGTATGCTTTCAAAGACCGAAGTGACAGAGATTTGACTCTTCGTCCTGAATTGACAGTCCCAGTAATGCGCATGATTGCAGAGCAGAAAGGCCAGATTCCCAAGCCAGCTCGTTACTCCTACTTTGGCCCATGTTTTCGTTATGAGGAATCAAAGCGTGGCCGTTATCGTGAGTTCTGGCAATATGGTTGCGAAATCATCGGTGCACCTACCTCACTGACTGAAGCAGAAGTGGTAGCATTTGCTTGCGCCATAGTAGAGGCAGTAGGACTTGAAGGATGGCAACTCAATATAGGACATGTTGGAATCCTAAATGATATTCTCGACAATCTCGGCCTTGAAGGCGATGCAGTCGGAGATGCCATGCGGCTTCTTGACAAAGGAGATTTTACCGGCTTGGCTGCTTCAGGAATCGACTCTACAGCAGTCACTAATCTGCAATCGCTTGCACAACTCAATGGCGGAATAGAGACACTGGCTTCAGCGCGTGATATCATCACAAGCATGGGTGTGGAAAGTGAAGCGCTAGACCAACTTGAAGAGATGCTCAACAACCTCTCAGCCCTAGGGGCGAATCCCCCTTCTCTAGTGGTTGACCTAACCGTTGCACGTGGGCTTGATTACTACACCGGAATGGTGTTTGAGATTATGGTCGATGAACTGGGTGGAGAAGGCCAAGTTTGTGGAGGTGGTTCATACAAACTCTTCCACCTCTTTGGGCTAGATGACCTCGATCCGTGCTGCGGCTTTGGGCTAGGGTTTGACCGGGTACTTCTTGCTCTAGAGATTCAGGCTGAGAAGAGTGGCAGAAGTGAAGTGGTTCCCGGTGAGAATTCTGGGGCGGCAACTCTTGCAGTAATACCCTTCAAAGTCGATGTATCACAAGTGCTTGCTCTAGTATCAGGGCTTCGTGCTGGTGGCCAGCCAGTCTTGCTTGAACTACGAGAGCGAAACATCGGCAAATCGATGGCTTGGGCCAATAGTACAGGTGCTCAATTCGCTATGGTGGTGGGGCCTCGAGATATTGAGTCCGGGCAAGTAACCATCAAGCGGCTTTCAGATGGTGCTGAGGCTAACTGTGAGATGAGTGCTGAAGCGATTGGTCAAACGATTTCATCAATGTGATTTTCCGTTTAGTTGAAATATCATGATACATTGGCAGTATTATGGATGATATTGAATTCGCATTTAGTCAAATAACCTTCTTTTTGGATGCATTACAAGAGAATAACAATCACATACTTTCAGAATCTGATAAAGATAATTTAGCCGAAGTTCGCAAATTAATCAGTCAAGCATGGGGTCTTTGTGATGGTGAATGGCGGCAAAATCCTCTGAGGAAGGCTGTATCGATGAAAGGTGGCCAGGCAATTATTAGTTAATCACACATCATATTTATGTGAAATTATTCTTGTTTGCGTCGTGCAAATGCTGCTATTCCAATTGCGCTTGCAGCAGCAAAGATTCCAAAGCCAGGTGTTTCATCATCGCCACCAGTATCTTCTGGTCCTAGAATCTCCTCAGATGCAGTATCATTGAGAATCGGGAAGGTTGCAGTTCCATTGAATTGTGCTTCTTCTTGGCCTGAGAAGTACATCCGGAATTCAGCATCGCAACCACCAAAAAAACAGAAAATTCCTGACTGAGCGTAAAGAACCATTCTAACTCTAATACCGGGATTATCTGTGGCATCATCCCAAACTTGTAGAGTCTCGTTGACTGGGAAAGTGATGGCAATTTCATTTTCTCCCGAACTCATTGAGGTGTACTCATATTTGGCAACTTCCAAACCACCTTTCATTAGTGAGATGTTGAGGTTTTCACAGTCAGTTTGGCAATTACCTACGCCATTTTCCCAATCTCCATTGATATCAATCATCAAATGAACTTGGATTTCAGCATCAACTTCTAGAGCAAAGTCATCCCCTAGTGGTGGGTCCATTCTGCAGGTCCATTCAATTTCCATTTTGCCGTTACCTTGTGTATTCTCAGCATATCCTTCGTTTGCACTACCATCATCTGAGTTGTTGAAGTGCCCCCAGCAAGGAGTTCCAGAACTTTGTCCCCAGAGATAGAAGGTATTGTTCTCGTGACTAGGTTGCTCACCGGTTTGTTGCATGATTGTAACATCTCCCCCATCAGCGATCGATGCGGGAATAGCCATCAGAAACAGTATTGCCATTAGCAATCCGCTTGCCATTCTGAAGTCGCCCATCATAGGTTAGGTGCAGTCCGCCCCATTTCACCATTACCCCTGTTCGTACGGTCAAATTATCCTTTAAGACGCTAAAATCTAGTCGTGCCTATATTTCGCCTTACTCAACCGGTTCGTCATCATCTCCGTCTCTGAATCTAAATAGAATGAAGAGACCCAACATCAAGATTATTAGCCCACAGGCAAGCAATGCAGAACCCCAAGTTAAATCATCCCAACCATAGGTTTCTGCGTTCTTTTCATCAATATCTACAACGTGAATCATTCCTTCACCTTCAATCAATATGGTGTAAGGTCCATCTGTATTGGATAGGTCAATTTCCCCTAATTTGACAAATATGCGATTGTTGTCACCGCGAAACTCCTTGTAATCATTGCTACATCCTTCTATACAATCTTCAACTTCTTCTTTGAGTAAATGATGGGTCGCTTCAAAATGATTCACACCCTCCTCATCTAACAATTTGATTGAAACGATTGGCAATCCATCTTTATAATCGCCTATTTTATCGTAAGAATGGTTTAGCCAAACTGAGAAGGATTCGTTCTCACTCTCAAAAGATTCGTTTGCAGGCCCATTACCATTCCAATCATTGAAATCTTTCGGAGTGGTTTCCATATCCCAATTGCTCACTGTGGTTAACGTATTCTTTCCATCCATTACAGCCCCACTAGCCAACATCAATACTCCAATTAAAGCAGTCACCTTGGATATATTCAATATGAGCCTTTCAGCCTTATGCATTGCAATCACCAAATCCCGTTTTTGCTGAGATAATTTTCCACACCATCCTTACACGCTCATCACAGGTAGTAGTGGGTGCCTATTTCATCACTCCTCCAATTTTGATTCCTGAATATTACTAATTATATTGTTAGTCAGTTGACAGCATACTTTTCAAAGGGTGCGCGGGCGGCGAGCCCTGCAGAGGTGGTCTTGTGAGGCAGGTCGGATGGCGAGAGTGGGCGAGAATCCCAACTCTAGGTGTGCGCCGACTTAGAACTAAGTTCGACACAGGTGCTAGAGCATGTGCTCTGCATGCCGAGGAATACTACCTCAAATCATCACCTAAAGGAGACATTGTTCACTTCAAGTTGCAACTAAAATCAAAATGGCGAAAAGCTCCGTGTATCGGTTTTAGGACTATCAAAGATACAGGAGGAAAGGTGACTGAAAGACCAGCCATCAGAATGGTGTTGGAAATTGGTGGTGAGCGATTTGAGACAGAGGTTTGCCTAGTTAATCGCTCAGCCATGCGACATAGATTGATTCTGGGCCGACAAGCAATTGCAGGCCGATTCATTGTAGATGCAAGCAGAACCTTTCTTCATCCACTACCAAGCCTAGCTTCTGAGCAGATTCAAAGTGAGCCCAGCCAAGATTTGGCTGAGCGCTGAGTTTCAGAGATTATCAGCATTCTTTGAGAGGTATTCAGCGACCCCATCATGGGTATCCTTCATTCCTTCATCACCAGCATTCCATCCAGCGGGGCACACTTCTCCGTGTGTCTCGTGGAATTGCAAAGCATCAACCATGCGAATCATCTCATCGACATTGCGGCCAAGGGGTAAGTTGTTGATGACAGCGTGTTGAATAACACCTTCCTTGTCAATCAAGAAAGAGCCACGTAGAGCGACCTTTTCTTCGTGCAGAACATCGTATTGGTATGCGATTTCCTTGTCCAAGTCAGCAATTAATGAGTAGTTGAGTGAACCAATTCCACCTGATTCAACAGGTGTTTGTCGCCATGCCCAGTGAGTGTGCTCTGAATCGACAGAACATCCCACAACCTCAACACCACGCTTTGTGAACTCGTCCATGCGGTGGTTGAATGCAAGAAGTTCTGATGGGCAGACAAAGGTGAAATCTAGAGGGTAAAAGAAGAGTACCACATACTTTCCTCTCTGCTCTGACAGGGTGAAGGAATCGAATCCTCCATCTGCTGTTACCACTGCTGCTGTAAAATCGGGTGCTTCATTTCCTACAAGACTCATATCAATCTCCAAGCGACCGGTCAAGGGCTTAATATTTCAACTAATGTACTAAGATATTAACGAAATCATGTCCATTTTTCATCATCATCAAATTCATTTTTTCGTGTTCGGATTAAAGCCAATAATATCGCAATTATCACGACAAGTAGTGCAATTTGGGCCACTGGGTCGGATAGCAGATCGCTGATGCTCTTTGTATCACTTGAATCGTCATTGCTAGAATCGCTATTGCTAGTATCATCTCCGGGAGTTCCTTCGTCGGGGAGTGGGGATGCAGCATCTTCCTCTTCAATCACAAAATCTACACTCGAAGAATTTGTGTTTCCCGAAGCATCTGAGATGGTGACGGTCAGCGTGTAAGTCTCTAGCGCAGTAAGTTCAGGATATGGAACAATCGTCATATCGTGGTTCTTGCGAAGGGCGACTTCATCTCCAACGAAGGATTGACCGGCAACCTCGATGGATTCCGTCGCTTCTTCACTTGTGTACCAAGTGACCCGTAGCGACCCGCCCTCAATGACCTCGACGGCAAGATTGAGCAGGTCGGGTGGTGTATTGTCAATAACTGCGCTGGTGTTGAATGAAAGTGATACTGCATCAATACCTTCAATCAATATTGAGCAATTGTAAGAGGCATTACTCTCCAATCCCGTCAATTGAAGGGTGTGAGACAAACCTTGACCTGTTTCTTCAAAGGTTAGTGTTCCACAGGTTACATTAGATCCAGATTCTCGTGTAGTTGACCATTCGAGAATTGCTGTTGTAGCAGTTGTGCTGACCACTTTAGCTCCATACACTTGTTGAGCTACCTCAGGCAATTCTATCCCAGTAATGACGGCGTACTCTTGGTTGGCAACATCATAGGCTCCCAACATTGCTGCTTGTCCGCTTCCTTCCATTACTATGTCGAGCACATTAGGGTCGTAATCGATTCCATCACTTGGATTAGGGTCATCTCCCCCTCCAAGCCTCCAAGTTTTTGCTTCAGCATCGACCTCACGCCATTTACCTGGACCAAAACCATCTTGTGAGCCAGCGATAATCACGAATCGGTAATTGGGAACATCGTAACCGATGACCGTTTTTGAGACTGTGATGGACACAGTCTTGGTAGCAATATCACCAGAAACTTCGATTCCTTTGGCGCTGGTCTCTCCAGTTTGTGCATTTACCGATTTTACTGCCCCCGGCTCACCGGTGGCCGATATTGCAACTTCCCATGCCCAATCATCATGAATCACTACATTAGCACCTTCCAGTGTATCAGTTTCGCCCCAGAGATTATCTCCTTGGTCAACATATATTTGCACGATTTGGTGGCTGAAACCATTTCTTAGGCCCCAGTAATCGGTCATTTCAGCGAAGGTCAACTCAAAGCGAGCGTTCCAAGAACTCTGACTGATTTTGAGATTGGTGACATCGAATAGACCGGAGCCGGGTGCAAAATCGCTTGCAAGCGGATATACATAGGTCCCATCACCATTCTCGTCACCCAATGGGTCATCGAAGTCGAGCAATGTGACCCATTCCTCCAAGTCCGGCATAATCATTTCAGCAGGAGCAGGCGGAGCAATCTCCTCATCGATTCCATCCCCATATGTAGTACTGTTCACCCATGAGGTGACTACCTTGACGCGTGTGGAGTATCGTGGGGCAAGACCTAGATCAGACCACGGAATCTGGAACTCAAAGACATCATCTACGGCACATCCACCAAGAATAGATTGGCCAGCAAGATTCCATCGCTCTGTATCTCCTACTTTTCCCTGAGCGGTGAACAGGTCATATTTCGCCTTGCCATCTTCTCTCAGTTGGTCAAAGTTGAACGACACCATGTTCTTGGCTGGGAATCCTAGGATTTGGTTTCCGTAATAAGTTCTGAAATTAGTCTGCACCTCATTGAAATTGATTGCATTCGGCTGCATGAAGTAAATCGATACATCAGGCGCGGCTGCTAGATCCATTACTTCCCAATCTGTCGGAGTACTACCAATGTCTATTCGAATATAGACGCTTGAAGCATCATAACCAAGATGGAATGATTCAATGTCCAATAAATTGTCATTGCTACCTGCATCATACATTGCAGCCCCATCCCATTCTCCAGGTAGGGCAATTCCGTCTATCATTGGCTCAATTATTCCATCATATGGACTAGTTGGTGTAGCAGGGCCAGTCCACAATTCTTGTAAATAGGGTGGTAATTCCAAGTTTATTGCTCTGTAAATATTTGATAGATGAACTTTGAACAAGACATCCCAGTTTTCGTCATAGCCACTATCTTGGTCTAGGCCGTACCACCAATACCAATCACTACCTTCAGCGATGTAGAGAGATTCCCATGCCGCTTCTAAACCAGCATGATTCGGATTTTCTGAATCAAAATCTACCAACGCCTCACGCGCTTCAACCAGTCGCTGCCATGCTAGGCTCTCTTCTGCCTCGCCCGCCCACGTGCGTAGGGTTCCGTCTATCCATGAGCCGGTGCCAATGGTCTGGATGTGTGGTAAGGTTGTGTTCTTGTCAAGAAATTCACTTGGGGTAGTGGTGACGATTGTGGGATGTGTAGCAAGTCTGCCGTACCACTCTTCCATGAATGGGCGCGCATTGTCAGCATGTTGAAACTCAGACATGAACATCCAATTTTCTCCATCTAATGCTACAGTTAGCAGATGTTCTGAAGGATCTTTGCTATCATCAAGCAATTCTTGTCTGATATTGTCAATATAGGAGATGAAATCTGATACTGCCGCTTCCGGAGTCATTGAGCCATACTGGAAAGCAATCCTGTCTGAGATGACACGATCACGGAAGATGACTGCAACTTCTCCACCTTCAGCACCTGTGGCAATCCATGGTGTCGCTAGGTTGCTAGCATCATCAACATCGATAGATGCTCCATTTGAATCAGTAGATTGCTTGAGTAATTCTTCATCGCTCACCATCCATTCTATGCCTACATCAGTGACCGGCTCAACCATGGCTGGTGATACAGCCTGTTCGCTCGGCCACATTCCAACAGGACGGAATCCCAATTCCTCCTCAAACAAGTTCATGCCGTTAATCAGGTGATTTTGCACATCCTCAGGCCACGCCTCTTTGTTCACATGAATCCCATCTTCCATCGTCCATCCGTCCATCATCAGCAGAGGCATGATGGGGTGATAGTAAGGGGTGGTGGTCAGTTCAACCTGTCCCGATGCAGCTAATTCACTGTACATTGGCAAGACATTACCCATGTCTTGATGCTGAGTATTGATGACATACATCAAATCAATATGCGTATAATTTCCATTCTGCATGAATAGGTCAATCAGGCCTTGATTATGGTGGCTTGAGTTGTACATCCCCTGTACATAATCGGGAGAGAATTGGTAGAGGTACCACAAGACTTGGAGGTCGAGAAAATCTTGAGGTGCAAGCAAATCATCATCCATGATGGTATTTGGCTTCAAATTGTGTAGAGTCATATCGTAGAGTTGAGAATACCTAGCACTTGAGGGATAGAGCCAAGATTGTCTATCGCCTGTTTCAGATACATTGTAGATCCATCCACTATTCCAAAAGGATTGGAATTGCATAGTATGTAATTCTAGAGCGGTGGCATTAGGATATCCCCCCTGAGACCATGAACGCTTGGCGATATCAGTATGCACATCCAAAGTTTCATTGTTGTGATAATCGACTAACTGCTCTACAAATGAGGGTACGAGATTGTAGGTAACTTTAGTGTCAGTATCAGCTAGTATTCCTGGCGAGTCAACATATTCAGCCATCGAGTGAACTCTCACCCAAGGCATCTCGTATGTATTGGTTAGTTTATTCTTGTAATATGGTTGATGTTGGTGGAAAACAATTGCTAAATTGAGAGCATCTGAGACCTTTTCAACCCCACCAGTTTCAACCACAGGAAGAGTCGAGGGATTGACGGAATCGTTCACATTTTCTACATGCCAAGCGTGTGTGAAGGTTTCAGCCCCATTCGAGGATGCAGGGTTTTGTATTGGAAAAGAAGTCCAGACATGCCCATCATCCTGCCATTGTGAATACGCCATTATCTCAAACGAAGTTGGAGAGCCTAGAGCGCTCCAAGGGAGTGAAATTTCAGTTACCTTGTTGTTTTCCCAACCAGCATAAACTTCGACCGTTGTAGATTGTTCAGCCCATGCCGTGCCATCATATTCGATGTGACGAAAGTAACTATCATTTTCCATCACAAATCCGTGGTCAGCAGCGAACGGCAGGGTGTGGGCAAAGTTCCAATCTTTGCTGAGTACAGAGCCACCTTCGCTAGTATTGATATAGACAAATAAATCGGCCCCTTCGCTTGATGACTTCCAATCTGTTCCCTCCCATGCAAGGTAGAGATTTTGTGTATCCCAAGTCATTGATAAAGTGACATTGTTGGAATCGGTTGCCATGTTCGATTCGCTTGACCACTCGCTTAAACTCCCATCAATAGTAATGGTTTCAGGTGTAGTTGCAGAGACAAAAATAAACCCAGTTTGAATTAGAAAAATGCAACAAAGGAAGAGTGCCTTTCGCATCATCTGATATTTGCTCTAGTGATACCTTCAAAGGTTTTCCCCCCCCACAGTAAAACATGAGAAGAAAGGTCGGTGTGCTCTGCCATATCACATCGTTGCCTTCGAGTAATACAGAATCGGGCAAGCAATTTGTTGACTTTCTTGAGTCCGTTGATATTTCAGCATGGCAGATGTTGCCAATCACTCCTCCAGATTTCAATGGTTCTCCATACGCCTCCTCCTCTGCCTTTGCGGGCTGGGATAATTTGGTAGGGGGTTGTAATGATATTTCTATGGAAGAGGAGTCATATTGGCTTGAGGATTGGGCATTATTCAGTACAATCAGAGCGGCTCATGAATACAGGCCGTGGACTGAGTGGCCGATAGAATTGAGAGACCGTCACCCAGATGCTATGGTGGAATGGAGAGAGAAAATAGGCCCAGAAATATCGAATCAAATGAGATTTCAAAGCGGTTGGCTTGAACTTCGAAATTATGCCAATGAAAGAGGCGTTTCACTAATTGGAGACATCCCAATTTTTGTTGCCCATGATTCTGCAGATGTATGGGCACATCCTCATCTCTTTCAACTTGAACAAGATGGTCAACCAAGTTATGTTGCAGGTGTTCCTCCAGATTATTTCAGTGAAGATGGTCAACGATGGGGTACTGTTCTCTATCGCTGGGATGAACACCACGCTGAGGATTACAAATGGTGGAGAGAACGAATGTCTCGCATGTTGCGGCTATTCGATACTGTCCGCATAGATCATTTTCGAGGCTTCCATTCTGCATGGGCTATTCCTGTAGAGGATGAAAATGCTAGAAACGGGTTTTGGCAGGAAGGCCCAGGAGACAAGATTCTCAAACAGATTATCGATGAAGTAGGAGATACATCGAAAATTATTGCTGAAGACCTTGGAATAATTCCATCTGAAGTAATTGAGTTAAGGAAGCGCTATCAGTTGGATGGCATGGCAGTGTTACAATTCGGATTTGATGGTAATTTATCCTCAAACCCACATTACCCTCCTAATATCAAAGAAGATTTGGTTGTCTATACTGGCACCCATGATAACGATACGACAAAAGGGTGGTTGAATAGTTTGAATGAAGATTCACTTTCCATTATTCAAGAACTCGTGAATAGCAATAATATTGTTGTCAATGACATTATTCAATTAGCCCTTAATTCGAATACAGAGATGGTGATAATTCCACTTCAAGACCTGCTGGGCCTTGGCTCAAATGCGAGAATGAATACCCCCGGTGTTGCCGAAGGAAATTGGAAATGGGCCTTTGAATGGGATGATTTGGCAAGCATTCCATCATTGGACTTAGGGTGAACATGATAACCTCTTTCAGATTCGACATCTTTGATGGGAATTGTAGGCTACTTCACAGCCGAGGTTGGTTTTGAGAGTTCCCTTCACACCTATTCGGGCGGCCTTGGAGTTCTTGCTGGAGACCACATCAAATCTGCCGCTGATGCCGGTCTTGATTTGGCCGCTGTAAGCCTGCTTTATCGTGAAGGATATGGTCGACAGCATTTGGATAGAGATGGAAATCAGACTGAGACATATGGTGAAATCGACCCGGATGAGTATCTCAGTGATACTGGTGTTGAGATTTCACTTCCACTCGATGGTGGAGTATTGCATTCAAAGGTCTGGTTGTATAGAATCAAAGGGGTACCAACTTATTTCTTGGACACGCGTCATCCTGAAAATTCTCCAGAACACTCATCTTTGGGAAATAGATTGTATGGTGGTGATGATACTACTAGACTTCGTCAAGAATATCTGCTTGGTGTTGGTGGGGTCCACGCCTTGCAAAAACTTGGACATGAAATTACAGGATTACATCTCAATGAAGGACATTGCACTTTCGCTATGCTTGAGATGTTGAGACAAGGTTGGAGTCGAGAAGAGTTGTCAGTTCGTTCTTTGTTTACCACACATACACCCGTTCCAGCAGGGCATGACCGTTTTTCATGGCAAGATGTCGAGGAGGTTCTCCAAGACCTTCTTCCCGAAGATTATCGTCAACTTGGTGGCGAGGATCACTGTTCAATGAGTCATCTTGGAATAGCATTGGCCGGCAACGTCAATGCGGTATCAAATCTCAATGCGTGGGTGGCATCATCAATGTTTGAAGGAACTCATATTGAACCAATTACTAATGGCGTTCACCACATTACTTGGACATCTTCGCCATTGGCGCAAATCTATGATAAGCATCTTTCAGGCTGGCGCGAAGATCCTACAATTCTTGCCCACGCCGGTAAGTTGCCTGATGATTCGTTGATTTTGGCACGTAGCCAAGCGAGAACAGTGTTGCGAGAACTCGTTTACGCTAGTACTGGAATTAAGATGGAGGCTTCACGTTTGACCATTGGCTTTGCTAGAAGATTTGCTACTTACAAAAGAGCCAATCTAATCTTCAGTAATCTTGAGAGATTGTGTGCAATTGGTGGCGGTAAAATCCAGTTTGTTTTTGCAGGTAAAGCGCACCCTCGTGATGAGGGTGGAAAACAACTAATCCGTGACATTTATGCAGGTGCTGAACAGGTGGCAGATGAAATCCCTGTGGCATTCCTTGAAGATTATTCAATGGCCACAGGCTTAGCAATGACAGCGGGTGTTGATATCTGGTTAAACAATCCAGTTAGGCCAATGGAGGCATCAGGAACAAGTGGGATGAAAGCTGCAATGAACGGAGTTCCCAACTGTTCGATACTAGATGGTTGGTGGCCTGAAGCCTGTGAGCATGGAGTTAACGGTTGGGGGGTTGGAGAGTCTGAAGAAGATCGTGATGACAAGCGTGATGCAGATGCTCTGTACAGCGTTCTTGAGAATGAAGTATTACCTACATGGGAAGAAGGAGATGAGCGTTGGGCCCACATGATGAGGGCTGCTATTTGCACTAGTGCGCGCTTTACTGGTGCTAGGATGATTAGCGATTATCGTCGTTTTTACGATTCTTTCAAGGGCGCCTAATTGACATCATTACAAACCCTATTATTGCAAGCACTAAAATTATTAATAGGGCATAAACAACTAAGCTTCCACTAGCAACTTCTCCAGTTTCAGTTGTTGAATCCTGATTATTTTCAACAGGGTTGCATGGGTCACAATCAAGTGGATCTATTGCATTACAGCCAATTGATACTGAAACCTCTACTGTTTCACCACAGCACGCATCACAAGTAACCATCTCTTCTTCATCAGGTGTTTCACCAGTTTGGTTACTACCGGTATTATTGCTGGTATTGTTGCTGGTATTGTTGCCAGTTTGGTTACCGGTTTGATTGCCTGTGTTATTGTTAGAGTTGTTATTTGGGCTTGGATTATTATATTCACATGTGCCATTATCTACTTCTGCTAGTGGATTGTAATTTGTAGCACTTGAGTTAGTACATCCTTCAACAGGGGGTGAAGGATATTGACAAGAGCCATCATCAATTTCTGCTAATGGATTGTAATTTGTTGCACTTGAGTTAGTACAACCTTCGACAGGGGGTGAAGAATATTGACAAGAGCCATCATCAACTTCTGCAAGTGGATTGTAGTTAGTTGCACTTGAGTTCGTACAACCTTGAATCGGACTCGAATTGTTATCATGAGGTTGCAAGAATATGGCTACAGCATGTGGACCTAGAGTAAAACTATGATTTTCATCCATTACTATTTCATTTAGGGAATCATTTGCTAACCAATTTAATTCAAGGTCAAAACCAGCAGAATTTTCTCCTCTATTCATGGCCACAACTACTTGATCAGATGATATTGTCATGGACCAAGCAATAGTATCTGTACTGTTTGTTAGTGATTCATATGAGCCTCGTCTTAGGGCATCTGAATCCTTTCTTAGTTGAGCAATAGCGCTAATGTTCTCCATTAATGCAAATTCTCTACTATTAATGTTAGAATTATTTCTCCACATGTGGCGATTATCTGGGTCGGCTCCACCAAATTCTCCGTATTCATCTCCTTGGTAAATTAGAGGCGCACCTGGTGTAGTCAGTAACCAAGCATATGCTTGAAGTGCTGCTTGGTAAGGCAAGTCATTACCTGGTTGCCCCGGCAATCCAGCTTCTTGCCACTGGTTCCATTCATCATTAGTTCCAGAGTCTGCACGACTAGTGAATCTAGGAACGTCGTGACTTCCTACAAACGGCACCATTGTTGAGCCATTGGAATATTGATCCTGACTTCTAGCAGTCCAATAATCTAGATGCGCGTAATCCATATTCCCTGAAGTAAACACATTGTCAACAACCGCGTGATAAAGAACAAAATCAGCTTGGCCATCAAGCCCATTTTCATCCATGTAGCGGTTAATCATGCCATATTCGTCTTGATTGTCAACTAGACTGTGTCCAGCCCAACCCATTGCAGTCTCACCTTTGAGATAGTAGTCAGTCCCCATTGTTTCAAATCGTTCCTTTACTTGAGTTCCAAAATTGTAGATAGCCAAGTCATCCACATGTTTGACAGCATCAATTCGTGCTCCATCCAAATCGAACCGTTCAAGCCACCAGAGGCCGTCTGCAATCATCTGTTCTGATGCTGCTCTATTTTTCCAGTTGATGTCGGGCATGTAAGTGCGGAATTGACAATCTAAGCGATGTTCAGTCCAACCACAATTTTGTGTTCCACATAGACAACCTTGGTTGAACCAATCTGGATTGTTGGTGTAGTAAGGATGGTCCTCGTGAACATGGTTGACCACGAAATCACCCATTACTCGAATACCGTGTTCGTGTGCCGTGGAGATTAGTTCTTCCAACTCTGCTTCAGTTCCAAGTCGGGCATCCACACCTCTAGGTTCTATTGGCCAATAGCCGTGATAGGCCGATACCTCATGTTGTCCATCACCTGCAACTCCAGTTCCATTCGCAGCGGTATTGAATGGGGTTAGCCAAAGTGCATTGACTCCTAGGTCGTCGAAGTAGCCAGATTGAATCATCTGTGTGATTCCAGCGAAGTCACCACCTTGCCAGTCGGCACCTTGAGCGGCGGTTGTAGCAGCACCATTGTTTGATGAGTTACCATCTACGAATCGGTCGGTCATCACCATGTAGATGAGGGCATCATCCCAGATGAAATTAGATTGCTCACCTATCCAGAAAGGAAGCAGTAATTCTTCAGCCTCATCATTGTTTATGTCACTACCAGCGACTTTCAGTGTGTATTTTCCATCGGCTAAATTTTCGATATCTAGGGAAAATTTCCAATTGCTTGCATCCCAAATGCCTGTAATTGTAGCATCGGTAAAATCATGCATTAATGTAGCATTGATTGTGTTTGGATTTGCTTGATTACTACCAGCCCAATACAAGATGGTTGCATCGAGTCCATCCGTATTAATGCTAAATGAATCTAAACTGAGAGCAGGTTTACTTGTGTCCTCTACACGAACGATTGAATTCTCATAATTCCCACAATATCCTCGATATGAGTTGTCATTATCAAATCTGTAATCATTTTCTCCAATCACAAATTTGTAGCAATACATACCCTCTGCAAGAATAATGCTAGTGGTCCATTTTCCAGCACTGACATCAAATGATAAGTCGGTATGATTCCCCCAATCCCATTCGCCTATTATGCTAACATTGCTTGGTTGATTTTCCCCAACATTCGGCTCCCAAGAGAATTCTGTCAGAGAATCCCTCACTCTAACGGGTGATTTTGCTGAACCTCCATCAACAGCCATCAATGGAATAATTGAGAACAGCATCAATGCTACCAAGAGTAAGCATTTCCCAAATCTCACTAATTTCACCTATCTTCGAAGATACGGTTTGCGGTATCAACAGTTTCGTTGATATGTTTGCACAAAAATCCGCGAACAAAATCATTCGCAGGATTATTGTATACCTCAAGAGGTTCAGCATGTTGTTGTAATTTTCCTCCATCAAGAATTGCGATTCTGTCAGCTAGAACCATTGCTTCAATTTGATCGTGTGTGACATAAACAGTAGTGGTTCCAAATTTGTCATGTAGGCGACGAATCTCGGTTCTCATTTGATTTCGTAATTCAGCATCTAGATTTGAAAGTGGTTCATCCATCAGTAATACCTTGGGTCTGCGAATCCCCGCTCTCCCTAGTGCCACTCGTTGCCTTTGACCGCCAGATAGTTCCTTTGGCTTCTTCTGTAATTGTTCTGTTAAGCCTAATAATTCAGCAGTTTCTGCAACACGTTCCGCAATCTCAGCATCTGATAGACGATTGCCACCTTTTTCCATTCGCAACCCAAATGAAAGATTCTCAGAGATAGACATGTGGGGATAAAGTGCGTAACTTTGGAAGACCATACCAACCCCTCGAGCGCTAGGGGGTAAATGGTTGATTTTCATTCCATCAATGGAAATTTCACCTTCCGTGATATCCTCAAGTCCTGCTAACATTCGTAAGGTCGTAGATTTTCCACAACCGGATGGCCCCAGCAGAACGAGGAATTCCCCATCTTTCACTTCAAGATTCAAATCTATTACGGCTTCAAATCCATCTTCATATCTCTTAGTCACGCCTTTGTAATTTACACGTACCATTGTATCACCCTTTCACTCCACCTGCAGATAGTCCTTCAATCAAGAACTTCTGGAAGAATAAGAATAGCAGAGCAACTGGCAAACTTACCAGTAAACTCGCTGCAGCAAAATCACCCCACGCTTGTCCGGTGGAGGAAATAAGAGAGGCTAGACCGACAGGTAATGTGTACATGTCGTTTGATGTGTTGAAAGTAAGCGCTAGCAGAAATTCATTCCATGCTGCAAGGAAACTAAACAGAGCAGTTACCGCAACTGCAGGTAGGGATAGTGGCAATACCACTCTAGTGAATACTTGGAATTGATTACAACCATCAAGAACTGCCGCTTCTTCAAGTTCACGTGGAATTGTATCGAAGAATCCTTTGAGCATCCAAACGCACAGAGGCAAGGCAGTCACACAATATGCCAATATTAGACCGAGATGTGAATTAAGTAAACCAAGCGATTTCATCACCAAGAAATATGGCACTAAGATGATGATTCCTGGGAACATTTGTACTAGCAAGAAGGCAAACATAGAGACATCCCGGCCGGTAAATTTGTATCTACTGAAAGCATATCCTGCAGGGATTGCAATAGTCAATCCAAGTAGACAGGTACCTAGGCTAACAATAAGGGAATTTGTCATCCATGTCCAAAATGAATTACTACCAAGAATCTTCGAGAAGTGTTCACCTGTGAAAGAATCACCAATGGTTCCGCCTAGGGCATTGCCAGGTGATAGGGCGATATCCAAAATCCATACTAGTGGAAGAAGTGTGATGATGACAAAATGAATCAAAGTGACGTGTGCGCCAAATGTACGATGTTTTTCATCCAAGCCATGATTGCGTTGAAGTCCGTATTCAACCGCTTGAGTTGAGAGTTTCCGGGATGCCCACGCAGATACCGGGCGGCTTGATAGCCACCATAGAGAGGTGGCTCCAGGTACGATAAGCCATGCTTGCATCCAGAGATTGAATAGTGTGATTTCAATACTAACAAGACGTAATGCGCCCAATGCCATGATACCACCACTTAGTAGTAAAGAGATATCTTTGCGCCAGCGTTGGTCAGCTTGTGGCAATAGTTGATGTAATACAATAAGTAAGATACATCCTGCACAACCATAGAACAAATTCGGTTGGTTCATTCTCAAAACATCTAAGGTGAGCAGAAGCACATTCACGACAACAGTTGCCACTAACCACCGTTTGAGAGTGCGCATCTCTATTGGTGTGTACCAATCTCGCATTGTGGTTTCACTCATGTAGAAGCCTCCGTAGCATTGGTCTGTTTCATGTAAGTCCAAGAGAAGGTTAACAGCATGAAGAAGATGATGACCGACCATGCTGCTGCAACGCCGTAAGCACCATCTCGGAAGGCGATATCATAGACATAAGTTATCAGAATATCAGTTTGTCCCGGCTGCCCGAAATAGAGGTCAGGACCACCATCAGTCATCAGATAGATCACATTGAACATATTGAAGGTCCAGATGAATCCAAGTAAAGAAAGTGGAACAAGAGCACTTTTCAGATTAGGTAGAGTAAGGTGGCGGAATGCGTTCCAATCAGAGACGCCATCCAGTTCTGCAGCCTCATACATGTCGCGTGGTAGTGCTTGAATCGCTCCACTCAATGACATCATCATGAACGGTACTCCAAGCCAGATATTGACGAGAATGACAATGATTTGAGCACCGGTTGGATCTGAAAGGAAATTGATATCGGTGCCTAGAAGATCATTGATTAGCCCGTCGGGCTGAAACATTCCCTTCCATACTAGAACCGAAATGTAGGATGGTACAGCCCAAGGAAGCAAGAGAAGAGTTCGATAGGCAGTTTTTCCTCTAACATTACTACGTTGTAGAACTAGTGCTAAAAAGAGACCAAGGCCAATATGTGCTGTGACATTGACTACTGTCCAAACTAGGGTAAAAAGGGTCACGCGGATGAAACCAGAGGCGGCAAAAACTTCCCAAAAATTAGCCAAGCCAATGAACGCCTGTTCTCCAAGATGTGTTTGGTCAGCATCGGTGAATGATAACCAGAATCCGTAGATTACGGGATAGAAGGTCAATATTGCTAGGGCTAGCATTGCTGGTGCAATGTACAGTTGAGCTAATCTAGAATTCACTTTTCCTTGCCGTTCATCCCTCCATCTACTGTAACTCAAGAGGGCAATCAGTGAGAGTGTAATAGCGCCTAGAGCAAACATGACGGGTGAGGTATTGCCGCTCGAGGGTATTTCGCTAACAACATCTGTGCTCGCTTCAAGTGTGTCAATAGAGAGCCCATCAGCGAAGATTTCGATGTTGTGCATTCTACTAGGTATCATTCCGGTGAGTGTGCAGTTGAATGAAGTGGCAGAAGGTGGAATGAGGGGTACTTGTCCATCTCGTAACAACTCATTTCCATTTGCTGTGCAACTGTCGTATCCAGCATTTACTTCTCCTTCTCCAGCATCGATTCGTAAGTGGGTGTGAATTTCTCCATCAACTTCGATGGTGTAGTTTGAAGCACCATTTGTCTCTACAGAGACTTCGATGGTTCGGTATCCTTCGTTCACGACTGGTCGCTCAGCACTCTGCAATCCTTCAATTAGGGATAGAAGTTCACTATTCGCATCACTCAACGCTTGCTCAGTGCTTGCAGTTCCAGAATATGCCTGCTCAAAAGCAGTAGATAATGGCCCATAGACAAGGGACATTGCTCTAGTTGTAGGTGCTGGCGTGCCCAACTTGGTCTGTTCCAAAAATCCGGCAATGACCGGATCATTTTGGATGTCAGTATCCTGTTCAAGCGAAGTCTGTGTGGGCATGGTGTAAGTGTCAAGTGCGAAATCTTTCTGCACAGATTCTGAAGAGAGCCAAAGTGCTAGTTCGGTTGCAGCAATTTTGTGCAGACTCTGTTTGCTGATTGTCCATCCTTTGTATGTGACTAATGGAGACATTCGCTCGCTTGTTGAATCAACTGTTGGAAGTAGAGTTTGACCGATGCTGAGTCTACTCGCTTCGTAGGTTGCCCAATTCCAAGGGCCATCAACAATCATGGCCGCTTTTGAGCTGATGAATTGATTTTTCATACCTTCAATCTGCGTACCGGTGGCAACAACTTCGTGTTCTAATTCCAAGTCCAACATCCATTGCATTCCTTCTGCTGAACCATTAGAATCTAGGCTTGGTTGTCCGCTTTCATCAAACAAACTTCCTCCAAACCCCTCTTGAATCGGGAACCACCAGTAGGCAGTTTTGATTGGCAGAGCAAGACCTTGCACATCTTGATAGGTCAATTGTTGGGCCGTAGCCAACAAATCAGCCTCACTCCATGTCTCATCAGGATAATCTAACCCTCGTGCATCAAACAGGTCTTTGTTGTAGATTAGAGATAAACAATCTTGACTTGCCGGAACTCCATACAGAGCATCACCATAGCGCATAGCATCAAGGGCGCGCTCATCGAACTGGGCACGTTCTACAGGAGTTAGGTGGGGGCGTAGGTCTTCAAGCAGTGGATAACCATCAACTCTTACTTCTCCGATTGCCCCTAACTGGTCACTTGAGAGGCGCATCAAATCTGGTGCTTGTCCTCCTTGTGCTGCGGTCATGAATAATTGGTCAGCGTTGCCAAAAGGAACCATTGTGATTTCAACTGTGATGTTAGGATTAGCTGATTCAAAATCTCTAACTGCATTGGTGAAAGTTTCCTCCTCCTTGCTTTCAGCCGCAAATGTATGCCATACTTCAAGCGTGATTGGTCCTTCATCTCCGACCGTTAGTTGAACATCTCCCTCACCTTCAAGGCATCCCGGAATGAGGAATAATATAGCCAATAATACAGTAAATGCAGATTTTTTGGTAAACCCATACGGAGGGCTCCCTGCCATGAAACCGCGCCTTTCAATCAACCTGTAAAAGATTCTATTCTTATGACAAAGCAAAATTATCTGTTTCTGCCACCTCTATAGCCACTTCTACGTTTGGATTTAGAAACATTCTTCGATTTTCTCCCTTTTCTGTTTGGCTTTCTATCATGCCGTGAACCACTATCTTTTTTGACACGCGGTTTACTACCTCTGCTTCTACCTCTACGAGAATTACGCCCTTTCTTTGTGCGATTATTGCGTTGGTTACCACCACTTCTGTAACGATTTTGTTTTGCATTACTATTTCTTGGTCCAGGGACATATTTCACGTTATAATCGGGTAAATCATTGAAGTCTGGTGGTTTGAACTGTATTTTAATGCCCGCCTCTCTTTGAATTTTACTACACATTTTTTTCTGTGGGTTTTGAACCAAATTGATTACAGTGCCTGTGGCTCCCGCTCTAGCAGTTCTTCCACTTCGGTGTTTGTATGATTTACCATTATCAGCGGGGTCATAGTGAATGATACAATTGATACCATCAACATCTATTCCACGTGCTGCTACATCAGTAGCAATCAACGCTAAACATTCTCCTCTAGTGAAATCCCTCATTGCCCTATCACGTTTGCGCTGTTCCATCCCTCCATGAAGTGGAGCCACACCAATACCTTCGACCTCAAGTTCTTCACTCACACGTTCAACACCTAGGCGAGTTCTACAAAATACGATGGTTCGTCCACATTTACGAATTGATTCGGCTGTAATTTTTATTTTCATATCATTTCGTATTAACCAGAAATAGTGGTCCATGCTCTCCATGCTGACTTCTTTAGGTCCAACTTCAATAGTCACTGGATTGCGTTGATATTTTTCAACTAATTCTGCAACCTCATTATCCAAAGTCGCGCTATACAGTATGGTTTGTCTATTAGATGCGCATTGGTCTAAGATATTACAAACCGGTTCTAGGAACCCCATATCTGCCATTCGGTCAGCCTCATCAATCACAACAGTTTGAATTTGCTCAAGGCTTAGTGCGTTATGTTCTAGCAAATCAATCAGACGTCCAGGGCAAGCGACTACAATATCGACACCCCTAGACAAGGCCCTGCGCTGTTTACTGTAGGGTGTGCCGCCATAGATTGATAGAACTTCAAGATCAAAAACACGTGCTAGGGGTTTTATTACGCTAGAAATTTGTTCAGCAAGTTCACGTGTTGGTGTTAAAATTAGCGATGTTGGTAACTCAATTGTTGCTTCATCTGTACGTGAAATTAGCGGGAGTCCAAAGGCTAGCGTCTTTCCAGAACCAGTTGGTGCACGGCAACAAATATCGCGCCCTAGCATGGCATCAGGTATTGCTTCTCGCTGAACTTCAAAAGGTTCAGTAATTCCTTCTTGTTCTAGAGCGCGAACTAAGGCTGGGTTAATACCCAAGTCAAAAAAACTGACATCCATGTCCTCATCTCTGAGTCGACCCGCTCTCCTTCTCTATTTAATGCCCCAAGTGCCAAAATGGTAATCACTATTGTTTAGTGGAATAACAGCACTGCTGAGTAATAGTGGTCCGCGCTCCCGGACTTGAACCGCTGTCCGGCAGACGCCCTCTCCAATCTGCGCTCGCTGCTGGCCGAGCTGGCCGGTGAGGCGCTGGCATCGCTGTCCTCGGGTGATGCGTCGGCGGCGCGGCTGCTACTGTCGGTGCTGGCGGAGGTGGATAGCTGATGCCAGCGCCCGCCGTCCCCCAGCCGGAAATCGGCGCCACCAGGCTCTACTACCGCGACACCGACAACATCTCGAGACCCTTCGCCTGGATGAGCGAGGACCGAAGATTGGTGGTGCTCGACGAGGGAGAGGTCCTGAACATGGTGGAGGCGGACCGCATGCGGAACTCGTCGGGTGTGGTCATGCTGACCTTCTCGCCCGAGCAGACGGTCCGCCTGATTCACTGGATGATGCATGCCCACCGAATCTGCGGGGTGGAGTCGCCCTTCGACCTGGCCGGCATGCTCCGGCTCGCTCCCGATGACCAGGAGTACATGCCGAAGAGGGGGCTGATAGGATGAGCGTGCGTCGGCTGTCGACCGGCTCATGGCACTTCGTCGAGGACGCGGACGGCTCGGCGCTGTTCCGCCACGCCTCGAGCCACACCCACAGTCTCTCCCCCTTCCGGCTGGCGCTGGTATGCGAGTTCTCGCTGCTGCAGCCGATGGAACTGGGCGTCAGCAGGAAGGGGCGGCGCTACTGGCTGTACCTGGGCGAGGTCTACACCTCGTCGAGGGCCGAGGGCAGGGACGAGGTCGTGGCATGCAGGCAGCGTCTGGAGCGCACGCCCGACGACGACCTCGTCGATGACGTGCTGAGACTGATGGGGACATCGGCCAAGAGACAGGCCAGCGACGAGAGGGAGCGGATGAAGGGAGTCAAGAAGCAGTTCGACTCTATCACCCGCACCATCGACAGCGGCCACGATAGAGCGTTGAGGATGCTGCGAGAGCGGACGAGGGAAACCAAACACAGCCGCCACGTCCC
>Ga0187827_10001170_pt1 | contig 39226 bp, 29 predicted proteins | sample ETNtaG_39_FD_167969 | JGI IMG/M metagenome (GOLD analysis project Ga0187827, IMG submission 167969) | Marine microbial and viral communities from oxygen minimum zone, Eastern Pacific Ocean - ETNP2014_SV_150_PacBio MetaG (Illumina Assembly) | ecosystem: Environmental > Aquatic > Marine > Hypoxic...
GAAATTGAAGTCTTGGCACACATCGCTGGTAAACACGCACTCCTAAAAATGTTCGAAGCAGAGGGTGTCGAATACATGTTCGGCAACCCCGGAACGAGCGAAGCTCCGATGATGGCGATCATGGATCAGTACTCGTCGATCGAGTACGTGCTGGTGCTGCAAGAAGGCGTCGCAGTCGGGCTGGCTGAAGGCTACGCACGATCAATCGGGAAAGTACCGCTCGTAAGCCTCCACATCGATAACGGAATGTCGAACGGTCTCTCGTTAATGATCGACCAGTTGTATAGCGGAACCCCGATGGTCATGACCGCTGGCAACAAGGACATCAGAAAGCTTGGGGCGGGTCGCTCTGACCTCGCTGATATGGCGCGTCCCTATGCCAAGTGGAGCGCTGAGATCACCCACGCCGAGCAAGTTCCGTCCGTAATTCGCCGAGCATTCCAGGAAGCCCGTACCGCACCGACTGGTCCAACATTCGTCGCAATGTCGGCGAACGCATTTGACGACGAAGCTGAAATGGATCTGATCCCATCGGCACACGTTGATGTATCACCATCCGCCGACCCTCAGCTGATCGACCAGATATGCAGTCTTGTAGCAGGAGCCGAACGCCCGATTCTCGTTGTTGGTGATCGGGTTGCCGAATCGAACGGCACGGCAGCAGCCGTTGCAGTAGCCGAAGCCGGTGGTATGCGAGCGTACGGTCATGGTTCTACCAGCGTGAACTTCCCAGCCGACCATCCGCTGTGGCAGGGTGCTCTAAATATGCGCACCGCTGAGTCGGTCGATGCGGTACGAGCAGCCGACGTATTAGTGGCGGTCGGTTGCCCCGTGTTCGAAGATTTCTTCTATCAGTCCGGGCAGTTCGTTGCTGCCGACTCAAAGTTGGTTCACATCGATATCAATCCCGGAGCGATCGGCAAATCTGAACCAACCGATCTTGGAATCTTGGCATCACCGGGAAAGGCGCTCGGACAACTTGCGGAGGCACTTAAAGACGGACTAAACGGTTCACAGGTCGAGGCAGCGACAGGTCGTAAGCAGGAAGCCGCAGCCGAGAGTGCAGCGCGAATCGAAGCATTCCAAACGCTCGCTGGAACCACGACCAAAGGCAGGCCAATGTCGCCCGCAATGATGGTCGATCATCTCGCAAAGGCATTGCCCGACAACTCGGCGGTGTTCAACGATTCCGTAAGCACCGGCGGCCTTCTATTCGACGCGCTTGCACCTTCGAGACAAGGGACCTACTACGGTTGCCGTGGCCAGGCTATTGGTTGGGGAATGGGTGCTGTGATGGGTGTGAAGCTCGGCAGTCCCGATCAACCAGTAGTTGGAGTTATCGGCGACGGTAGTGCAATCATGACCATTCAGGCGCTCTGGACAGCGGTGAACTCGGAAATTCCGGCCGTATTTGTCATCTGCAACAACGCTTCGTATCGGGTGCTGAAAGTGAATATGAATCACTATCACCGTCTGAACGAGTTGGAACAGCCTGATTCGTACTTCGCGATGGACTTCCCGAATCCGATCGATTTTGCAGTACAGGCTCAAGCCTACGGCATGCAGGGAGTTCGAGTAGAAGACCCCGCCGATATCGATTCAGCGATCAATTCGGCAATCGATTCTGGTAAGCCAGCCGTGATCGACATGATCATCGACGGGTCTCTGTAAAGCACCGATTCTCAGTTCCAGTTATTGGCCAGCACCTCAGCGCTCACATGCGCTCACGCTCCCAAAATTATCACTGAGATTGTTGAGTCGACTCGGTTCCAGATCAACCCATATGCTGTCTATTGGTGTGAATCACCCAGCATTCAATTGGGCGACTTACTTGCAGAATCCCACAAGGTGCTCCCACTCATTCCCTGATGTTTCGACGCTCGGGCACACATTTACTTGAACAGTGATGCAATTGGGTCTGGTGTGGCATGGGCAGATGTCAGTTAAATTCCGACCGGAGCATCATGGGGGAACGTCAACTGCAGCTATCGCATTCACTAACTCGTCAGTCAGTCGCGGTGGCGATATCAGCAATTTGAAAGCGCTGAATAATGCAACTTACAAATGACATCACTTCTTAGGATCTAAAAGTATTTCTCGAAGAAACTGAAGAACAGTTCCAGCTTCTTGACGATGAAGTAATCCCTCTCGAACTCAAAAAAAGAGACGACTGAGGAAAGCCTCGCAACGATCTTCCGCGCCGATCACACCCCTAAAGATTCTTCCGCAATGCTGGGGTACGCAATGATGACGGAAATAGCCCACGCCATGGAGAGGCTGCTCGACAAACTCCGAAACGGTGAAGTGCGGTAACCCTTGCTGTGGCCGACGCCCTATTCCATTCACTGGACGTGCTGCGTGTGCTCACCGATGAGCAAGGAGTCTTTGTCGACTTCGCGCTACTCGTCGCAGAGCTTGAAGCCTGCTCGGACATTGTTCCCACGAAAACTTGACAGTGCGGGTAGCATCACCGCACGGCGACACAGAATTACCGTCCGCCAATCTGAAACCAGATATATCGTTTGCCAGGCTGGCCTCGATATCGGGAGAACTGAAAATGGCCAAAATACTGCGTATCAACATGTCACAGCAAACTGTGACCGAAGAGGAAGTTCCGACCAAATATAAGTTGCTGGGAGGACGCGGGCTTACCTCGAATATTGTTCTAGATGAAGTGCCCCCAACCTGCCATCCGCTTGGCCCAAACAACAAACTCGTATTTGCCCCCGGGGTGGTGACAGGTTCTGCTGCGGCGAGTTCTGGGCGCATCTCAGTTGGCGCCAAATCCCCTCTTACCGGTGGAATAAAAGAAAGCAACGCTGGCACCCCGGTCGCGCAAATGCTCGGTCGACTGCGGATCAAAGCAGTGATTGTTGAAGGTGAAGCACCGGCAGATGGCTGGTGGGTGCTCAAGATCAACTCCGAAGGAGCAAATCTGGTTGCTGCCGATGAACTGGAAGCTGCCGTTACTTCCAAAGCGGCATCGGCGCTGTTCGAAGAAAACGGCAAGCTGTCTGGAGTCGTAACGATCGGTCCGGCCGGTGAGAATAAGATGGCCATGTCTGGCATCTGCTTCAACGATGCAGACGGCCGTGCAACCCGATACGCAGGCAGGGGTGGACTCGGTGCTGTCATGGGCAGTAAACGCCTCAAGGCAATCGTTGTTGACCCCAAGGGTGCTCCCGGTGTGGAAATCAACGACCGAAAATTGTTCCGTGAGGGAGAACGAAAACTTCTTGCGGCACTTCAAGAGCACGACATTACAAAACCCGAAGGTACTTTGAACACCTACGGCACCGATGCCCTTGTCAACGTCATGAGTGAAGCCGGTGGTTTGCCGACACGCAACTTCAGTACCGGAAGTTTCGAAGGCGCCAACAACATTGGTGGTGAGACGCTTCAGGAGACTATTGCCGTGCGCGGTGGCGCCGGCCAATCGGGTCATTCATGTCACCAAGGCTGCGTCATCATGTGCTCCAATGTGTGGGCAAAGAAAGACGGTTCCGAGCACGTATCGGTAGTCGAGTACGAGTCCGCCTGGGCGTTAGGTGCCAATTGCGGTATCGACGATCTCGATGAGATCGCTGAAATGATCAACCTGTGCAACGAATACGGAGTAGACACGATCGAGGCAGGCGTAACGATTGGAGTCGCAATGGAGGGTGGAGCAGCCGAGTTCGGTGATTCGAAAGCTGCCATCCAGATGCTGCACGATGTAGGCAAGGCAACGCCTCAAGGGCGAATACTCGGAAATGGTGCCGAGTTCACAGGGCAGGCGTTTGGCGTCACCCGCGTACCAACGGTAAAAGGTCAGGCTATGCCGGCGTATGAACCGCGGGCCGTCAAAGGACTCGGAGTTACCTACGCAACAAGCCCGCAGGGCGCTGATCACACTGCCGGCTACACCGTCGCTCAGGAAATTCTCGGTGTCGGAGGCGAGTCAGATCCACTTTCTATTGAAGGCAAGGCCGATCTGTCGAGGGCATCGCAGGCTGCGTCTGCGTGGATCGACACGTTCGATTATTGCTTGTTCGTATCCTTCGCAATTCTCGATCTGCCGAGCGGTCTCGATGGCATTGTTGAATCGGTAAACGGTGTACTCGGAACGGAATACACCGCAGACGACATCAACGAAATCGGTATGAACGTCCTTCGAACAGAGCGCCTGTTCAACGAACGAGCTGGATTCACGAATGCTGATGATCGACTTCCTGAGTTCATGGCCTACGAACAACTTCCGCCGCACAATGTTGTGGCAGACGTTCCCGATGCTGAGATGGACGCCGTATTCGGATCCATGTAAACCAGTGGCGTACGCGAATTGCGAGTACGGAGGCAACGAGTAATTGGGAACCGACGGATTCATCAGAGTCGAGGTGGCACTTTTTGCCACCCTTCGGAAATACCATCCGAATAAGCCCGAAACAGGGGCTATATGGCTCGATGTGCCCGTCGGAACCACAATTGACGAGGTGCTGACGATTATGAACATCCCGGCCGAGCAAACTAAGCAGGCATTCGTATCGAGCAGGCAGAGAAAAGGCGACTACGTGATCCAAGATGGCGAACGTGTCGGCATTTTCCCTCCGATCGCCGGGGGCAAATGATCGACCATCTGCTAGTCGTTGCAAAAACGCCGCACTGAGTCGTCTCGTCTAGAACGAATCTGCTCGCGCACAAAACGAGTCGACGCATCTCATAAACGAGCTAAAGAGGCGAGCCGTTTCAAGTAGCATATGGAGCGTCAGCATTGCCGCGTGTCGGCCAGAACGACAAACTGCAAGCCGAAATAACTCCGTACCCCAGTCACAGAATTCGACAACTGATGTAATGGGAAATCCAGCCGACAACATAATCAGATTTCGGGATTCTACAGTTCGGGATTTCACGTTTTGGCGGATATTCGATATTTTCGCGATCGTCGTTGGGCTGGTCGCCATCACCGCCTGTGGTTCTGCTCGCGAGACTGATGTCATTCTCGCCACGACAACGAGCACGAACGATTCCGGCCTTCTCGACGTGCTGATACCCGATTTCGAATCGATTTCAGAATTCAACATCAAACCGATTGCCGTCGGTACCGGCAAAGCTCTGGCAATGGCTGAACGGGGTGAAGCCGATGTGCTGCTAGTTCATGCCCCCACCGCGGAAAAGGTCCTCGTAGAGTCTGGGGTCATCAAACGGCGTTCTCTTGTGATGCACAACTTTTTTCAGGTAGTGGGACCTGAAAATGATCCTGCCCATGTTGCAATCGCTGTCTCCGCAACAAACGCGCTGAAGGCAATCTCCGAGACTGATACCTTGTTTATTTCTCGGGGCGATGACTCGGGGACACACAAAATGGAACTGGCACTCTGGCAAGCCGCAGGCATCACCCCGAAAGGCAGTCGGTATCAGGAGTCTGGACAGGGTATGGGTGCGACACTTCGCATAGCATCTGAAAAATCCGCATATACGCTTACCGATTACGGTACATATCTGGCACTCAAGGAAAACCTAGATCTCACACCTCTTCTCGGCGAAGATCGCTCGCTTTTAAACATCTACTCGGTGTTGGAGCTCGACGGAGATCGATTCAACAACGTAAATTCGGCAGGCGGAAAAGATTTCGCCGAATACCTGCTGTCTCCTCGAGCACAGCGGCTGATCGAAACGTTTGGTGTCGATAAATATGGCGAACCACTTTTCATCCTCGATGCTGGTACCAGTGAATCGGAGTTGGTGCGCTAGCCATGGAATTAATCTGGAACGGTATTGTCCAAGCTTTCAAGCTGATATTTCATCTTGATTCCGAGTTGATGAATATCCTGTGGGTCACCATCCGTGTCTCAGGCACAGCCACACTTGTCAGCCTGCTTCTTGGTGTACCCCTAGGAGCGCTGCTGGGTACTTGGCGCTTCCCCGGCCGGAGCGCAGCTTTGAGCATCATCCATACCGGCATGGGAGCTCCTCCGGTTGTCGTTGGGCTGTTTGTGATGATCATGCTCTGGCGTAGCGGTCCACTGGGTGGGCTGAACTTTCTATACACCCCATGGGCAATGATCCTGGCTCAAACAATCATCGCCTTCCCAATCATCACCGGGTTCAGTATGGCTGCTGTTGCGCAGATTGATCCGCAATTACGCCAGCAACTCCTGGGACTCGGAGCATCACGGATTCAGGCGTTGAGAGCAGTCGTGCAGGAAGCCAGATTGCCGCTGCTAACCGCGATCATGGCCGGTTTTGGAGGTGCTATATCCGAAGTTGGTGCAGTGATGATGGTCGGAGGAAACATCAAGGGCGAAACACGTGTCCTTACGACGGCCACCGTACTCGAATCTGGAAAAGGTGAATTTGGGACAGCTATAGCGCTCAGCGTAATACTTTTACTGCTTGTGTTTGGAGTGATTGTCGGCCTGACGGTACTGCAGCAAAGAAACCGTATTACATGACTTCATCAGTTGTAGAACTTCGCGAAGTCAAGGTTGAACGCGACGGGCGCACCGTACTGGACATTCAGCACCTTCAGCTCGAGTTAGGAAAAACCCTGACTGTTATCGGCCCGAACGGTGCCGGCAAAAGTACATTGCTGCGAGTTGTGGGGCTGTTGGAACGACCTACACATGGCACAGTTTTCCACCACGGCGAAGCTACCGGTGACGGCAAGCAAGATTTGATCCTACGTCGTCGTCTGGCAGTGGTGATGCAGAGACCCTTCATGAGAAACGCCTCGACATGGGACAATGTTGCGACCGGTCTGAAGTTCCGAGGTATCGGTGGAAGCGAGGCGAAAAGGCGAGTTGGGGATTGGCTAGATCGTCTTGGCATCGCGCATCTCGCCGACCGAAACGCACGTGAGCTGTCCGGAGGAGAAGCTCAGCGTGCGAGTCTCGCCCGGGGGTTAGTACTGGAACCGGATCTGCTGTTGCTTGATGAACCATTCGCAGCGCTGGATGAACCTACCAGGCTTGCACTACACGATGATCTTCGGAACATCCTGCAGAAGGTGCAAACCGCTACATTGTTCGTGACTCACAACAGAATTGAGGCGCAAACTCTGAGTGATGAACTTGCTGTTCTAATGGATGGAAATGTGCGACAAGCAGGTAGTTCGTACGATGTCTTTTACCGTCCGAATTCTGAAGAAGTCGCAACGTTTGTCGGAATGGAGAACATATTCTCGGCACATATCATCGAGCAATCGGGTGGACTCGCCGCAGCCAGAGTTGGGAGAGCCGAAATAACGCTAGTTGGATCATGGCAGCAGGGAGACTACGTGCTACTTGGTCTTCGACCTGAGACCGTGCAGATTGAACCAGTTAAAGGAGAACATACACGCCTCGGCTCCACGAACCGACTGCAAGGGCGTATTACAGCAATCATGCCTTTTGGCGGACAGGCACGGGTCATCATTAACTGCGGATTCCCACTCGTAAGCATCGTCACCCAGCAGTCATTGATGGCAATGCGAGCCACGCCTGGCATGTCCGTTTTGGCAACGTTTCAAACGGCAGCATTGCATATAATCGACCGCAGCCGTCAACGTGTAACTCTCACTCCCACGTCGCGGCCCGACACAAGTAAACCGTAGCAACATGGGGTGACCGATAAACCGATGGCAGATACGCACGACCACGACTCTCACTACCACCCACCCGATCCCGACGCTCTGAGCGTCGAGGAGGCACTGAGATTAATTCTGTCGTTCTTCAGCGTGCTGCCTGCCGAGTCGATCCCTCTGCTGGATGCGATCGACCGTGTGATCGCAGAAGATTTACGCTCGGAGATTGATGTTCCACCATTCGCAAACTCTGCGATGGACGGCTACGCAGTCCGGCTTGCGGACGTAAAGACTGCGACTCCAGAAACGCCCGTCGAACTAGACGTGTCTGGGGTTGTTGCCGCCGGTCAGCTTCCTGATCATCAGCTGATCGAAGGCGCGGCTATTCGAATAATGACCGGAGCACCAATCCCGGAAGGTACCGACGCGGTAGTGCCTTTTGAAGATACAGATGAGACCGATCGACGACGAGAAGGAACCACCCAAGAGACCATCGGGGTCAGAGTTAACCCAAAACCCGGAGCAAATCTTCGAATGCCCGGTGAGGACGTAAAACGTGATGAAATTGTAATTCCAGCGCGAAGTGTTTTGGGATTCGCAGATATCGGCGTAATCGCATCACTTGGTATCAGCAGCGTATCCGTCATTAGGAAACCAGTTGTAGCAATCATCTCCACTGGTGATGAACTGATCGAACCCGGTGAGCAACCCGAGGCAGGAAAGATATACAACTCGAATGCCTACACCATTGCAGCCGCGATCCAACGATACGGTGCGATACCACGTTTAATTGGTGTGGCACTCGACACCAGCGAATCGTTGAACCAAATGCTGGATGCCTCGATGGATGCAGACATGATCCTCACGTCTGCTGGGGTGTCCCGTGGTGACTACGATGTGGTGAAAGAGGTCTTGGTATCCCGTGGACAGATCGCAATCCACTCGGTCCGAATGAAACCGGCACGACCACTCGCGTTCGGTGCGTTTCCAACATCCGATGGTCACGCCGTTCCACATCTAGGCTTACCCGGCAATCCCGTCGCCGTCGCCGTGGTTCTTGAACTTTTTGCTCGACCAGCGGTGGACTTGATGTCGGGTCGTGGCGAATCAAAGCGACGTACGGTCCAAGCAAAGCTCGACGGACCAATCACGAATCGCGATCGACGCAGGGTTTACGCAAGAGTTGTTGTTTACCGAAGCGAAGACGGAAGTGGCTACCGCGCCAGACCCAGCGGTGGACAGGGATCTGGGTTGCTCACGACTATGGCCCGTGCCAACGGTTTGGCAATCTGCCCTGAAGATTCTCCCGGTTTGAAGGCTGATGACCAAGCAACGGTGATGCTGCTCGACTGGTCTACGCCCATCATTTGACCCGCATACAACGGCTACTCGGAATTACTGGCGTTAGCCACAGCTCAATCCTCTGCCGGAAACACGGCATCAAGAGGTGGATATCCAAGATCTAACGCGCCGTAACAAGTTCGAACAATCCGAGTTGTTTCAGTTTTTCATCGCTCGGTCGGGTTGTTGATGAATCCCATTCCATCGCCCGCAAATAGTCCGCAGTCAGAGCTTCTGCATCGATGGTGATCCCAGCGTTTGGACCCTCCGATTGTGGTGGATCACCGATCGCACGCGGATTCATATGTAGATCGAGCGGATTCATTCCTTCACGAAGATTGAATAGGTGGCGGAGTGTTCCAATTCGCTCGCCGACCGCAACCAATTCGTCCAGCGTATACGAGTGTCCAGTGATCTCCGTCATAAACTCCTGGATGAACTCGATGTCGTAACCCGTGTACCCAAACAAGCAGATACCTGAAGCGTTCACGAGGTGCACCATGCTCGTGGCCCTGCTCTGGAGCTCTCCAAATCCGTCCGCCGTGTACTTATTCTCTCTAGAGTCATCCATGAAATTCGACCCCATAATCCAGCCTGCTCCGCCCTGGGTGTGGCGTCCAGGCGTCGCATCCATTCGATATGTAACGGCGAGTGCGGGCACAAATTTCGGATCGTGAGCAGGAAGTTCCTGCCCACCGGAATGAACGGCGAATTCCTCTGAACCGCTACCAATCCGTTCCGCTGCCACTTGCACACCCTCGGCAAGAATGTCGCCTATGCCTTCCCTCCGAGCGATCTTCCCGGCCAGTTCAACTACCGCTTCGCCATTTCGCCAGTTTAGGTCCATGCCAACGTAGCGGTGGTCGAGAATTTCGTTCTGATAGCACTCCACAGCAAACGCAACTGCAGCACCAGCAGAAATAGTATCCATACCTTCGGCATTACAAAGATCGTTGAATTGGATGATCGACTCAAGGTCTGAGTTGAGAACATTTGACCCTGCCATATTGAGTGTTTCGTACTCTGGCTTGTGGGAGTCTTCGGCCCGTCCTGCCGTTGGTTTCATGCGACCACCACACGAAATAGTGCAGCGCCAGCACCCGTATCGTCGCGCCTGTTCCGAATTGACGTGATCACCATCGATATCCGTTACTTCAGGGAAGTCGACGAAAGAGCCACTCCAGTTCTTGATCGGTCCATCCCCGGTTTCAGCAGCAGAATCGGTTAGTCCGGCAGTACCGTATTCGTAGAACAGTTCGGCACTTTCGTTCATGCGCCGAGACCATTTCTTACGAAGTCGGGTTGCAGCAGCCATATTGGACACTGGAACTGACAACGTTCCGGTTGCTGCGATCGCCTTCAGGTTCTTTGAACCCATTACGGCACCGAGACCTGACCTGCCAGCCGCTCGACCTTTGTCATTCATGATGCAAGCGAACTTAACGAGCCGCTCGCCCGCGGGCCCGACACACGCAACGCGAGTGTCACGCTTGCCGTATCGTTCCCTCAACACATCATCGGTGTACTGGGAATCCTTGCCCCACAGATCGATTGCGTCTTTTAGTTCAGCATTGCCATCGTTCAAATATAGATAGACCGGTGAAGGTGAAATCCCGGTAATAAAGATTCCGTCGTACCCGGCGAATTTCATATACGGGCCGAAATCACCACCGGAACTTGAATCGCCCCAGGTGCCGGTAAGAGGCGACTTGCCGACAACGGTGTAGCGTCCACTCGTTAGTGCCGGAGTTCCGGTCAACGGTCCTCCTACGAATCCGAGCATATTATCGGGGCCGAGTGGGTCGACACAGGTTTTCATACGGTCGTACAGAATCCGTACTCCGAGACCATATCCCCCGATAAAGTCCCGACCAATATCGTCCGGATACGGTTCCTCGTTGATCAACCCATTAGCCAGGTCGATGAACAGCAGTTTGCCCATGTAGCCGTTCGCCAAAACAGGTCTCCTGATCTAGTAAATCCACATCGATCGATCTCTCACTATGAACGAATTCAATCGAAAGTTCGTCGAAGGGTATCGAATCAACGGGCCGAATTCGTGAGAATCGCACGAAGGGCAACTGCAAAACCGAGTAGTTGAGAAACAGTACTCGAGCCGATGCCTGCGCAGGAAATCCTCTCAAGAGCGAATCAGGTCGTTTTCATACGTGGAAAACCGATAAGCCTTATCGAAATACTTCTTACGGGAATTTCATGTGTTCCCGGCACAAATCATGCTCTTCTGTCAAGTGTAAAGTACTGTAGCGTGACAGTGGTCGGACAATGGTGTTGCGGGTCACACTGCAAAAGGGAATAGCGCACGGCTGCGTACAAGACTAAACTTGCTTCCGCCCCGGTTCGTAAAGACATGATTTGAACGGCGAAAAAAAACTGAATGCCGTGGTCAACACTACCGACCAGAGGTTGACAGCGACAGTCTTAGCCGGGTGCTGTGACCATGCACATCACTGTAGAAGTACTGAATTCAGCCGACAAGATACTGCCCGAGGGTGGCAAGTTGGCAACTATTGAGCTCCCTGAAGGTAGCACTGTTGGTGATGCAATGAGAGCTCTGGGAACGCCTGACACGTCCCAGTGGAACGCCGCTATAAGCGGAGAGTTGGTTTACGCCGACACTGTGGTGAGTGATGGTGATAGCATCTTGGTTTTCACACCGATCCAAGGTGGCTGATTCATCGATATTTTCGACGAAACATAAGGAGAATGACTTGCAAGGCGTAGCTGGAAAAATACTTAGAGTGAATCTGACCGCAGGAACGACTACTGTCGACACCCCTGATGAGTCGTTCTACCGAAAATATCTCGGCGGTGCGGGCTTCGTCTCGTACTTCTTGCTGAAAGAGGTCCCACAGGGCATAGATCCACTTTCACCAGAAAATAAGATCATTTTCGCGCTCGGTCCTATGACCGGGCTCCCGATGCCGGGTGCATCAAGAAACTGCGTTGGTGCCAAGTCGCCACTCACCGGTGGATACGCGAAGACCGAAGTCGGCGGATTCTGGCCAATGGCCCTCAAGAAAGCCGGCTACGACGCCGTCATCGTCGAAGGCAAGTCACCAAAACCCGTATACCTGTTCGTCACCGACAAGACCGTTGAAATCCGAAGTGCAGAGCACCTCTGGGGTAAGACGGTAATGGAGACCGAGGACACTCTCAAAGAAGAAACCGGCCTCAAGAACCTACGCACCTGCTCAATCGGCATCGGTGGCGAAAACATGGTCAAGTACGCCTGCGTCATTAACGATTTGAAAGACGCAGCAGGTCGTGGCGGTGTTGGTGCCGTAATGGGTTCGAAGAACCTGAAATCCATCGCAGCATTCGGTCGATGGAATCCTGATGTCGCCGATCCAGCGAAAATTCGCGAGCTCACACTGTACATGAACCAGAACTACTACGACCTCCCACTGTTCGGGAAAGCAATGCACGACGTTGGCACCGGCGAACACAGCATGATGATGGGTGGAAACGAAGTCGGAAACATGCCGTCCCACAACTTCGGCAGAAACGATTTTCCGGAAACGGAAAAAATCACAGCCACCACAACTATGGAAACCTATGGCACGGGCATGGAAGCTTGTGCAGCCTGCGCTATTCGCTGTAAGAAGACGGTCGAAATCGGCTCCCCATGGAATGTCAACAAGCGAAACGGCGGACCAGAATACGAATCTCTGGGTTCCCTGGGTTCAACGTGTGGCGTCGGTGATCTCGCTGCCATCTGTAAAGCTAATGAACTGGCAAACCTGTATTCGCTCGATACCATCTCGTTAGGTGTATCAATCGCTTTCGGTATGGAATGCTTCGAAAACGAAATTCTCACGCTCGAAGACACCGGCGGAATCGATCTCCGTTTCGGTAACGCCGAAGCGATGCTGCAAATGGTGGAAGCCATTGCAAGACGAGAAGGTATCGGCGACTTACTTGCCGAAGGTGTCAGGGCCGCTTCCGAGAAAATCGGACAGGGTTCAGATGAGTACGCGATACATGTCAAAGGCCTCGAACTGCCAATGCACGACCCACGAGTCAAGCAAGGTCTCGGTGTCGTCTACTCTGTCGAAGCACATGGAGCAGACCACTGCGCCGGAATGCACGACACTGCGATGACTCAGGACAGCGCAGGATTCGAGCACATGCGAGGTATGGGCGCTACCCGGCCTCTACCAGCCGATGACCTCAGTGCCGAGAAGGTCGCCAGCCAGAAGGCTGCTCACCTCCACAGCCTGTTCCGTGATTCAGCAACGGTCTGCTCTTTCGTACCGTGGACTGTTACACAACAGGTTGAAGCCATCGCTGCCGTAACAGGATGGGGTTACACGATTCACGAAGCACTCGCAGTGGCGGAGAGAGTTGCCACACTCGGCAGGATCTTCAATATGCGAGAAGGCATCTTGATGGACAAGGATGTCCTACCAAGACGGATGTTCGGACCAACTCCGACAGGCGGTCTCAAGAACGGCGGTATCGACGAAGACAAGATGAACAATGCAATCGGGTTATTTTATGGCATGATGGGATGGGACGAGAATACCGGAGTGCCAAGTCGTTGGAAGCTCGGTGAACTCGGAATTGAATGGGCTGCTGAAGAAATGCCCGAAGCAGCGACCGTCTGATCCCAACTCAGCCAAGTTGATCAAGAAACAGGCCTCGACCTATCAGTCGGGGCCTGTACGCGACCGGAAGAGGATGATCACGATCCCGAAGACAACCCGCTCCTGACGCCCGCGATTAACGCCATCTGGTTGATCGAAACCGGACATATCGCCACGCATGCCGCACACATCGTACAGCTCATCAATGCCGACTCACCGCCAATCGACTCAATAGTTGTCCGTTTTGGTGGGGGCGGAACCTCACCTTCCGATGTACCGAGCAAGACAGGTGCCCGCTCGAGCATGAATCGTTTCATATGTTGTACGACCCTGCGTGGTGATAGCGAACTACCGTCCGCCCTTACCGGACATTGATCTTCACAGCGTCCGCAATTCGTACAGGCGTCGAGACTCAACAACTGTCGCCAGGTCATGTCCGGCAGATCGGCTATTCGTTCAGATTCGAAACTGGCAGCATCCTCGGGTGTAACCGGTAAATCACGCTGCCTGAGCAAGATGTGGAGTGGACTTATCACAATATGAGTTAATCGCCCGAATCTAACAGCCATGTAGGCGAATCCCGACAAGAACATGATCGCGTGTATCCACCAGAACACCAGGTGCAACGTCTCAAGCACCGCAGGTGTTCCTCCGAACCAAATCAACATTTTGGCTACGCCCCACCCGATCGGCGACCAGACAGAATCTTCCGGGTTATACAGCGCCGAAGAACTATTTAGTTCTGTCGCACCTATTCGCATACCTTCAACTAAGTATCCGGTAAGAATCAGCAGCAACAGCAAGGCAATAACCACACCCGCATTGAACTTAGTGGGTATCCGGCTGGGACGAATCACGTAGCGGCGGTAAGCGGCCATCACCAGCCCAACTGTTGCTAGCAATCCTCCAGCATCCCACATAAATCCGGTTTGAACTACGTAACTCACCGTCGGCATTGTCCAACCAAGATGTCGGCTTGCGTAAAACTCGAGTCCTGTCAAAACTGTGGCCACCAGCAAAATCAAGAAACCCCAGAAAATGAACAGGTGCATCACGCCGGGATAGTGCTCGTGCCTTATCAATTTTCGATGCAACAAAACATCGTCCAATAGATATTTGGAGAACGCCTTTAGTCTTTCACTCCATGGCTCCAGATTGTCAACGGACGACCCCAATCGCCAGATCCGTGTACGTCGCCAGAGTGCATAGACCGCCATAGCCAAAACTATTCCGGCGGCAAAATTAACCAGCGCGCCGAACATTGGGTACCCAACATTCCAATATTCTTCTCGACCAAGCATTAGTGACCCAGATTGCGTCCGCTTTTATCCAATCGGAGCACCACATCATATGCACCCATGGATTCTATTGGCACAGCGTATCTAATTAATTGACCCGCAAACCGTCCGAACTCCGACACCAAATCGCAAAAAGTGCAATCTAACGATCAATACGACGAGTTGAATTCAAAGACCCAGCCTTGCGACTGGGTCTATGTTCGGATTCTGGGTTGGTCGGGGTGGCAAGGTTCGAACTTGCGACCCCCCGCTCCCAAAGCGGGTGCGCTACCACTGCGCCACACCCCGACACGATAACTCGTCCGGCAAGCGGAACAGAGCAACCTGACTATTGTAGAACCGTAAACGCGCAATCACATAACCGAATTCAATCAATTCTGGGCGAACTTCGAAAACTCGTCTTACAAACTGCGTATTGGTGTTAGTAAACAACGACTCACCGAAAGTTAAACTTTCGACATATTGCGCATTTCGCCCAGAAATCTGGTGCCAGATGTGTAGGAATTCCGCAGTTCAAGCGCGAGCGTTAATAGCGAGAACGGCAATAACGACTGTTCTCGATTTTATTTTGAATAGATTTCTAGGAAAAGCGCGGATCCCACAGCCAGCGAAGGGGACTGCGACGGAGTTCTAGCAACGGTAACCCTACGCATGCTCCACCGACGAATCACAACGCAACCTGTCGGTGCATCCACCTCAAAAAGCCGACCTGTCCGACGTCTTCGACGTGGTCATCCTCTCGGCGTACTCCGCAATAGCCAGTACCGACGCTACTGGGCTGCCGGGTTTGTCACTTTCACCGGATTCAACATGCAGATGCTGATTCGTGGGTGGATGATGTACGACCTCACGCACTCCCCACTCATGGTCACGATGGTCACGGCAGCAATGATGATGCCGATGCTCTTCCTATCGCTGGTCGGTGGCGCACTGGCCGATCGAGTCGACCGCAAGAAACTTACGATCGCAGCCGACATCTCGCTGCTTAGCAGTTTCGTCGCTCTATTCGCAGTTTCGGCTGCAGGAATCATAGCCCCTTGGCACATCATCGCAATCTCTGTAGCCAACGGAATCGCCTTCTCGCTGGCTGTCTCAGCTCGTCAGGCATTGATCTCGGGTCTAGTTCATCGCGAACAGATGCGAACCGCCGTCGGACTTTCAGCAACAACCTATAACTCAGCTCAAATCATCGGACCTGCAATCGGTGGTGTATTGCTACCGCTAATGGGCGCAACTTGGGCACTCGGTGTCAGTGCAGTCATAGTTTTGCCGTCACTGATTCTCTACGCATCGTTGAATCCAGTACACCACACGAGCGTGAACGACGCGAAAGGCTCGATCCTCGAAAACGTCAAAGCCGGTCTGGCGTACGCGTTCCAGAACAAGACACTCCGATTCCTGATGCTCGGTGCGATGGTGATGATCCTCACAGTAGGCCCATTCCAATCGCTAATGCCGGTATTTGCTGAAGACGTACTGAAAGTTGGTGCAGGCGGACTCGGCGTTCTGATGCTTGCCGCAGGTGTCGGAGCCTTGATCGGCTCGATCAGCGTTGTGGCGATCGGAGAGAACGTTGGTCATCAAAAACTCGAACTCATCTTTGGCCTACTTGCAGCAGCGAGCCTCACGGCGTTCGCACTCTCCCCATGGTTCGCCCTCTCGATCATCCTCGTGAGCATCACTGCCTACGCAACGACTGGATTCATGGTTGTGAACATGACGGTCGTCCAAATCAGCACCCCTGACTACATCCGGGGCAGAGTCGTAAGCGTGCGCTTCCTCGTGATCGGACTCATGCCGTTCGGAGCACTCTCAATGGGTGGTACTGCCGAATCATTGGGTGCACCGACCGCAGTCGCCTTCATCGCAGGCGTCGGAGCAGCCGGTTTTGCGCTGGTACAGATAGCTTCCTGGATTTTCACACGTTCAGACTCTCAGCGAACTCCCAGCAATCTGTAATTCAACAGTAAGAACTCGCGAATAAAACTATTTCTAATCGAGTAATTCGATGTCGGACCAACGCCCGTGCCCGGCGCGAGTTACTCAAAACATACGGGCGATCATAGTTAAAGGCGACGTTCCGGCCGCGTCTTCCTCAACAGGTGAGAAGAGAGTTCAAATGATCGTTTTCAAGGCGTGCACTCGACGTCAAAGTGATGTCCACGTTAAGGACGACCAATACGGCAAGTATTTCCACTGCATGTCAATGCGGCGCTACTACCGAGGTACTCGATCGCATTGAAATGGGGATACTGCACGAAATAGGGTGAAACGTTGCCGCACCGATCTAACGGTGTTGCACAATTCGGAGTGTCGCTCACAACCAACATGGGATAGCATCCCTGCCTGCACGGATTCGTTCTGAACCCGCAAAATAAAGGCAGCTTACGCTTGAAGATCACGTCCGTTAGTGCCGTTTACCCGAACTACAAACACACGGTGCCATCATGGCGCACCCATCTCTGGCAAATCGTCGTCCGCGTCGAAACCGACGTGGGTCAAACCGGCTGGGGATACGGCGGTGGCGGTAAGGCCGCGGTCGAGATCATCAACGGACACTTCGCCGAGATCCTTGTCGGCAAACAGGTGAATTCGATTTCCGATATCTCAGATGTATGGGATTTTCTCTACTCCGAATCAATTCCGTACGGTCGCAAGGGCGTGGCGATCATGGCTTTGAGCGGAGTCGATCTGGCATTGTACGACGTCCTCGGCAAGGCCGAAGCCAAACCGGTCGCGGGTCTACTCGATCACAAAATCAAGCCACGCATACGCTGCTACGCGACAGGCACCGATACTGACTACTACGCCGAGCTCGGATTCACCGCCCAAAAGATGCCCCATCGCTGGACTGGTGATGATTCGATCCTGGGTGCAGTAAATGTTGCCGAAAAAGCTCGCGCAGCCCTTGGTTCGGAAGCAGAAGTGATGTTCGACGTCTACATGTCGTGGAATTCGGAAGCCACCCTGAAAATGCACGATGCCCTGAAACACGTTGGCATCCACTGGTATGAGGACGTGCTTACGCCCGACGATCTTCGTGAAATCGGCAATCTTCGTCGCCAAATTCGACCAGTAAACATGGCGGGTGGTGAACACGAATTTACAGCTCATGGCTTCGCACAAATCGCTCGTGCGCAGGCATACGACATCTGGCAACCCGATATCACCTGGTGCGGCGGAATCACCGCCGGGCTACGAGTCGTCGAGATGGCAAAGGAAGCAAAGGCAGAAGTCGTGCCGCACCGAGGCGGTGAGCCCTGGGGGTTGCACCTTATAGCAGCTTCCGATTGCGCCGATTTTGCAGAACTTCTGCCGGGTGTTCGAGGCGGCGGCACAGATGATCTCTGGATCGGCGCACCCGAACCGGTCAACGGCTACATCGAGATCAGCGATGAACCAGGGTTCGGTGTGACACCGAATGAAGAGATGTTTTAGGAACCCGATTCAGACCCATAAAATAAAAAGCTGATCAAGCCCTACTTAGTGCGACGTGCTGACCGGCTTCAGTTTTGATCTCAGGGATGAAAACGCTTACTTCAGCGCCCGGGCAATGCGCTCGCACGCCTGCATGTAAATCGTTGCATCGACATTGATCGACAGATACTGCACACCAAGATCGATGAGCCACTTGCCCATCTCAACATCCTTGGCATATGAGCCGATCACCCTGCCCTGCGCCCGCGCCTTCGCAGCAGCCTCCTTGAGGGCATCCTCGACGATCTTCGAACGGACATCACCAGGAACACCGAGGGATTGCGAGATGTCGTAAGGACCGAGAAACAAAACGTCGATGCCGTCGACGGTCATGATTTCCTCAAGGTTGTTGAGCCCTTTTTGACCTTCGATATGAACTACCGTCATGGTCTCTTCGTTCTGGCGCACAGGGTGGTCAACAGCATCATCTTTGTAGTAGTTGCCAGCTCGGGTAAAGACGGAAACACCTCGCTCACCCAAGGGAGCATACTTGGCCGCGTGAACTACTTTTTCAGCATCAGATTTCCGGTTGATTTGAGGAACCTGCACACCATCGGCTCCAATATCGAGCACACGAAGAATCGGCCATTCCTCGTTACCACCAACTCGAACGATCGGTGCGACACCAGTACCCTGCGCAGCGATCACCAGATCGGAAACCTTCTCCATCGAAAGCGGACCGTGCTCGGTATCTAGGATGCAAAAATCCATCCCGGCATAGCCAAGTGCGTCGATCATCGTTGCCGAGGGCACGATCGTGAACGGGCCAACTACAACCTCGCCCGCCTGTAGCTTTTTCTTCAGTTCGCCTCGAATGGTTTTTTTCATACTTCCCCTTGAGTACTCGGCTTCGGGAGCGAACGCGCCGCCAGACCGGTAGTAATTTTGTTGAACGGCAGGTAGTTTACCGTGCATTGTGCCAACTGGCTGGTATCTAGCGCGTTGCCATGCGGAACTTGAATCAGTATCACGGTGGAATAGGAACGAATGATCAAGTTAGGAACTTGGACAGCTGAGAATCCATCTCCGCCATGTCGATGGCATCAGCTAGAGTTTCGTATCGAAACCGTCGGCGATAACAAACACCAGATGCTTCGGTTCACCGATTAGCTCTAGAAGCTGAGCCGCAACGGGATCATCTCAATCCCAACGCCCTATACAAATCCCTGAAATCGCTCACGCCAACGATACCGGATTCAGTAATTCCGGCGAAGGCAGCAACCACCATGCCGCCTTCACACGATAAAGAAGTCTTAGACCTGCGACGTCATTCCAGAAGTGTATCCGCAGATTGCCCTCGAACAATTGCCAAATAATTACCATTCAGGCGTTATCCTTCTTCGATGTCAGATTCCGGGACACCAAAATCAGCGACAAAATCGAGAATCGTATTTCTGGGTACTGGCACGTCAGAAGGTGTACCGAGAGTTTCGTGCCTGACGAATCCCGAGAACGACTGCCCTGTCTGTCCCGATGCGATCAAACCCGGCTCCCCGAACAGACGTCGCAATACTTCGCTGCTCATACAGCGTCAACTCGATAGCGGGCGTATCAGCAATATCGTCATCGACGCTGGAAAATTTTTCTACGAATCGGCGATGCAGTGGTTCCCCAAGTACGATGTGCACACCATTGACGGACTGGTGATCACACACGCCCATGCCGACGCTGTTGGTGGATTCGACGATCTCCGTGATTGGACGAACAACTCCCAGGAGTCGTTACCGATTTATCTACGAGAGCAGGACCTCGATTCGGTCGAGTCGCTCTTCTACTACCTCGTCGACAGAACAAAACAAACCGGTGGTGGGGGTGTCGCAAAGCTGATTTTCGAAACGATCGATGCCGTACCTTTTGCAGTCGATGGTCTAGAGTTGAAAGCGCTTCCAGTCGAGCATGGTCGAAATCAGGAGGTGTTCGGTTACCGATTCGGGCCAGTCAGCTACGTTTCCGATGCTTCCGCTTTTTCTGATGAAACAGCCGAACTGATATCCGGCTCCGAACTGCTCGTTCTCGACGCTCTCAGGCCAGCCCGTACCCACGGTACTCACTTCACGCTCGAAGAGGCTATTTGGCAGGCGCGTCGACTCGGTGTCACCCGTACTCTGCTAACCGATGCCACGCACGATATCGATCACGAACCGGTGAACGCAGAGCTGGCAAAACTGCGAGATTCAGAAGGACTCGATATCCAGTACGCCCACGACGGGCTCGCTATCGATATTGCGCTCTAGTCGCTGTCAATCTAGCCAGTCTTGAATCTCAGCCAATTCCCAATTCCCGGCCGTAGCAGAGCGAGTATAGGGAGCAATCGCCTTGCCAGAAAAGGCCGTTTATCCTCGCAACTTTCCGCATCTCGGCGACTATGCTCCGGACACGTGAGCGAGCGATCCTTTGAAAACCCTACTCGCCTCGCTCAGCCTTTTCCTTGCGGTAGAGGGCGATGACTTCGTCGTCGGGCGGGTAATAAATCCCCGGCGTCAACTGCTCTTTATCGAGGCGGCGGCGAATCCACTCTTCAAGATCATCGTACTCAATCGCCTTCTGAGCGATTTCGGGTGCCACGATACGTGGAATCACCACGACCCCATCGTCATCGGCAACAATATAGTCGCCAGGCCGTACGAGTATCCCATCGACTGCAATCGTATCGTTCGTCGAGTAAGGAGTGCCAACACGTGTACCCAGATTCGATGTCTTGTCGAGTCCCCACATGCCAACGCCATAATCCTGAACGGTGTGCATATCTCGAATTCCACCGTCGCACACAAGTCCATCGACACCGCGTTGCTTCAGGCGGAGAAACTTGATGTCGCCACCTATCGACATCCGCTTGTTGCGCATCGATTCCATAACAATCACATCGCCGGGTCCTGCCAGTTCGAAAGCTGCGAATTCGGGCGATGCCTCACCACCCGGCTTTTCCGCCATACCATCGGGTCGTGACGGTACGAATCGAACCGTAATAGCACGTCCCACCATCCTCAGACCGGGATTCAGCGTTCGAACGTTCGGCATATAAACGTAGTGGGGTTCATAGCCGTTTCGGGCCAGCACATCGACAACTGCGGTCGTGTTCACCTTCTTGAGTTCTTCGATCGTCGCCTTGTCCAATACGTGGTCAGGCGTGGGCTGTATTACGGCCATTAGTGGAAACTTTCTCCATCCAAAGGTGTCAAGAAAACCAACTAATTCTAACGGCTCGCAAAAAAGAACGGAGTACACCATTCAACACATCGCAAATGTTTACTCGCGTCCCGACCGAAGCGGAGAGATCCAGGGTTGGGAAGTGAAAACCTTCTTAGTAAAAAAAGAGCGTTCAACAGAATTTCCGCTTGCCCGTATCCAACGTCCATGGCGTTGACCACCCTGCCCGGTCAGTCCCTAGGCTGCATTTGGGACGCGCACTGAGGACGCCTAACCCCAGTCGCGGGCGAATCTCTCGATGATTAGTGCAGCGTGATTCGCTCCAAGGAGGAAATCCTCAACTGCGATGTTCTCGTTGGGCGCGTGGATCTTGTGTGAGGGATGGTCGATCCCTGAGGTGGCGATAGGCATTCCTAGCGTGTCACCAAAATCGAACATCGGTCCCGTTCCCGCCATGTTCGGAGTCATCACCGGCTTCCGACCGTAAATCTCCTCGGCAGTTGCAGCCACCAACTGCACCCAAGGCGAATTTAGATCAGTGCGATACGGATTCACCGCTCCCAACACCTCGATCTCAACATCCTCAAATCCATGCTTATCGAGATGCCTTCGCAGCTTGTCGAAAATATCGTACGGTCGCTGCTCCGGCACCAGACGGAAGTCCATCTTGACTTTGGCAACTGCTGGTAGAACGGTCTTCAGACCTGCGTCTTGATAGCCCGAATCCAACCCCGCAATATTCGCTGTTGGTTGGAACGTGAGCTGCTTGCGGAGGTCCTCTCCGTCGAGCCCTTTTACAAATCCGCTTACCCCAAACGTATCGATCCATTCCCGAGCATCGTCCGGTAACGCCTCAACAGCCTCCACCGCTTCTGCACTCGGTTCCGTAATCGCATCATAAAAGCCGTCGATCAAGATGCGTTCGTCTTCATCCTTGATCGTCTGAAGTGCCCGAAGCAATCGCCACGCGGCAGAAGGCAAAATCGCCGCATAGGAAGAATGGGCGTCGCCAGAAAGCATGCTGACGCTCAATCCAACACCGAGTACACCTTTCAACCCTAGATACATGAACGGATCGTCGTTCAAGTTTCGTCCTCCGCCCTCCCAGATACAGGCATCGGCTTTGAAATCATCACCGCGTTCCGCGATCAAATCGGGCATGTTGATTGAGCCTGATTCCTCTTCACCCTCGCAAAACATTTTAATGTTGCAAGGAACACCTCCACGCTCATCGATGAACGCCCGAATCGCCGCAAGCCGAGCAACGATATTGCCCTTGTCGTCGGACATTCCCCGACCGTACAAACGGTCGCCGATCTGAGTCGGCTCGAACGGCTCGGTATCCCACAAATCAAGCGGGTCGACCGGTTGCACGTCATAGTGGCAATAAAATAGCAACGTTGGTGCGTTTTCTGGGCCCTCAGATGAAGCCATATAGCCATACACGGTCGGTAGCCCGTCGTTTGGCACCGGAACGATTTCGGCTTTGAATCCGTTCCGTTCGAGTAGCTCTTTCATCAATCCCGGTGCTTTGTCGAATCCGAATTTCTGAGCCGAAATCGATGGCTGCCGAACGAGCTCAAACAATTGCTGGATCGATTCATCAACATGCGAGTCGATATGCGAGTAAATATCTTTCATGCTTCTCCTTGAGATTCTCCGTCACTCGCTTTATTTTTTTGATGCATCCAGTAGCGTGCAAGACAAGCTAAGGTAACGCCATCTGTGATTTCTTCGCCCTTGACCAGATCGAACAGCTCCTCCTGCAAAAGCAATACTGCGTCCACAATTCCTTCTTCAGATTGCAACGCAATATCCTCGATTGTTGTTTCTGGAATTTCGGCTAACAACGAATGAAACACGTTTCCTGTGTAGCCAGCAACCGGAGTTTGTGACCCCAACACCCGAATGTCTGTGGCCACGATACCCGTCTCTTCAACGAGTTCTCTACGGCCAGCGCCCAGAGGTGATTCCCCAGATTCCATTACCCCTGCTGGGAACTCCCACAGAAATTTTTTCGAAGGGTGTCTGTATACCTTGATCAGTAAAAATCTTCCCGACGGGGTGACCGGGATCACCATGACTGCACCATTGCCTGAATGATTCTGTATCCAAGCATATTTTCCAGATTCTCCATCTGGATGAGTGATGTCGTCGTAATAAAAATCCAGCCACGGTGTTTCGTAGACGAGGTTCTCGACTCCCGGATCAGGTACCCAATCAGTCAAGAAAAAGGGGTTTTTTGCCATTTTTTACTCAGCCACCGTCGCAGGAAACGGCGCTCCAGCAATCCGATTTAGTTCGATTTGAACCAGAATCCACAGCACTAACGACATCGTTTACGCCAACTTCGGCACCGTGCTCGGCAAACAGTTGAGCAATTCCGGCGCCGATGCCGCGTCTGGAACCGGTAATGATAGCTTTCTTCCCTTCGAGAAGTTTTCCCGAAAGTGCTGGAGTCATGATCTCATCTCCGCTCGATTTCTAGCTCTGGAGCTAGTCCTGCATGATTTTCGATGCGATCATTCCACCGTCGACAAGAATGGTCTCACCATTCACGTACTGGCCAAGCTCCGAGGTAAGGTACAACACAGCGTTAGCAATATCGCTCGGAAGTCCACCCTTTGCAGCCGGAAGACGATCGAGAAATCGAGTGGGATCGTGCGGAGCACCATCAACAACGTCGTCGTGGTCGCCTTCAGGCAGTCGGTTTGAAATAGCGCCTGGAGCGATACAGTTCGCATTGATGTTGTGACCTTTGAGATCAATCGCGAATCCCTTCATCATCCGTCGCAATCCAGCCTTCGCCGTACCATAGGCAGTCCAATTCTCAATAGCAACGTAGGCATGCACACTCGCGAGGCAAACGATGCTACCGCCGGTTCCCTGAGCAACCATCTCCTTAGCCGCTCGCTGCGAGCCGAAAAAATAGCCTTTTAGCGACAGGTTCATCATCCGGTCCCAGAACACCTCGTCAGTTTCGAACAACGAACGAGATTGATCGGGAAAAATCGCGTTGTTCACCAGAATGTCGATCCGCCCATGTTCAGTAATGAATGAATCGATCACCGAGTTGACTCCGGCTACGCTGCTGACATCACCCGCATGGAACGTTCCCTTCACACCCCTGTTAGAAACCAATTCGGCGCCGCGCTGAGAAACCTCGTCGTCAACAATGTCGTTAATCCCGACGTCAGCACCCTCATTGGCCAGGGTGAGTGCGATGCCTCGACCAATGCCTTTTCGCGCACCGGTTATCAGTGCTTTTTTTCCGTCGAGCAGTCCCATTTGTTGCCTCCGCATACGGGATAAGAAAATTACAGGTGCCGATCTTAGCTGGAGTCGGTCGCTTTGGGATGCTGATTGCAGCAATCCTGCTGGAATTCGTCAGCGAATTTGAGAGCGAATCTCGGTTTCGGCCACAGACTTTGCCACTTCCATGTCTTTGATGGAATACTCGTAAGCTCCGCCGTCAGCACCCCCATTTGCGAAGACCAGTATGGCGTCCCGTACACTCATGCCGAGTTTCTCAAGAATGAGCACGTAGCCCGCTAGCTGAGGTTCATAGCCCTTGGCTCTTTCATCCAGAAGTTCACCTTGTATTCGGTCGGTCTTGTAGTCGACGATTGTCATCGAGCCATCCTCATTCTGGATCATCAGGTCGATCGAACCCTCAACCTCGATGCCGTCCGAAATCTCAGCAGCAACCCAGGCCTCTCGCCAGGAGTTGCTCGATGTCGCTCGCGCAACGGTCGGACTTTGCAGTGTGTTTCGAACGCTCTGAGTTATGTCTTGAATAATCTCGGCGCCCTCAACCTCGTGCGCATCGGCAGCCGCTTGTACGAGACCGTTCAACCCGTCCAGATCGTTCCGGTCATCGAAATCAACATCCTGAAGCACAGCGTGAACCGCTGACCCAAACCTTGTTCCACCTCGCCCGCGTTCTGAAGTGTTGCGCTCGGTCGACTCCATGTTGTCTTCGGGTTTGGGCCCATCAAACATCGAATGATCCGCAAGCTGAGACGGCGTGACATAGCCTCGGTTTTTTGCCGTGGCTACAGAAAGTTCGAGTTGATCGAGCCACTGTGATCGGTGAACGAGTGAATACTCGTTAGATTCGGGAGCAATAGTGGTCTTCGTGTCGGTTCCACTCGGATTCGACGGTGTTTTGGCGGCAAATTCCGAAGTTGACCCATTCGACCCGTCCAGTTCGGCTATCTTGGCGGCGAGAGATGACTTATCAGTGGCCGACCGGTGCACGCTGACGATCAGGTATTCTCGCGCTCGGGTGGCCGCAACGTAGGCGAGACGAACAAGCTCGGCCTGCTCGGCCTCTTTTTCAGCTTTGGCTTTATCGGTGTAATCAGATGTGAACAGTCCACGTTTAGTAGAACCCAGTTTCACCGACACCACTGCCCTTCCCTGTTCTTCTCGCGTGATCGAACTGCCCTTGAGAGCGCCTGCGCTCACCTGCAATCCCATCAGTGCAACAACCGGGAATTCAAGACCCTTTGCGGCGTGTATCGTCATCACCCTAACGGCGTTCACTTCGCTGTTTGATAGCGCTCCCTCGGCGACCCGTACACGTGCCTCTGCCTGTCGAGAAATCCATCGCACGAATTCTCGCAGCGATCCCGTGCCCGACCGCTGCAACGACCTGCTCATCTCGATCAGCAGATCCATCAGTCGCTCTCGATCACCTGATGGATTCGACAGCGCAGCGACCTCCCGCAATCGCCGTTCTCGAATGAACTGCTCGATCAAAAACGGTGTTGATATCTGTTGTCGAAGCTCGTGGAATTTCTCAAGACCAGAAAGTGCCGTGGCAACGTTCCACGTTTTTGAGCCCTCTACGAACTGATCTAGCTTGATTGGCGCACGTGCGTACTCAAATTTTCGGCCAGACTGAGCCCACTCGTAGAGGTCTTGATCTGAGCAACCCCACGATGCCGACTTCAAAGCGGCGACGATCGCAACCTGATCGGTGGGGTCGTCGATAGCAACGAGGTTGTTGCTTAATTCGTGGACGGTTTGAGAATCGAATATCGGCGCCTGCCCTTCGAGAATATAGGGAACGTTGTGCTCGTGGAACGCGTTCTCCAGAAATGCTAGACCTGTTCGGCGCGGCATCAGTACGCATAAATCTCGGTAGGTCGATTCACGCTCTCCACCGCTGCCATCAGGGAGTGACCACTCTCCGGCGCCGACGCTGCGAGCCAGCTTTGCAAAGTCGTCGGCCTCTGACTCTCGCGCAACATCGACCCCACTGTCGGCTGCACCTCCAGCAATCATCACTCGCGACTTGTTCGATTGGAGATAGTCATTACGCCCTGGCTCAAGAGCAACATACTCGGCCTGGTTCGGGTTCCGAACTGAACCGCCAGATCCGTTCATCCATGGCTCGAATATCGAGTTGACCCAATTGAGTATTTCAGGATTGGATCGATAGTTGTTAGACAGTGAAAGCTTGGTAGCACCCAGCTTGTTAACGAGTCCTTCTAGCTGCGTTAGATCCGCCCTACGGAATCGGTAGATCGACTGCTTGTTATCACCAACAACGAACAATGCCCCTGGTGTCGGCTTGCCTTTGCTATCTCTATCCGCAAGCCGCATCGCCAACTTTAGTTGGAGCGGATCTGTGTCCTGGAACTCATCGATCAGGATGTGTGTGTATCGGCTCTGAAAATATCTTCGAGCTTCTTCGTCTTGATCCAGCAGTTCGGATGACAGCATCAGAAGATCTTGGAATTCAAGTGTCCCCAAATTACGACGTTTTGCCGAATACTCCAACACCATCCTCGACACAGAATTCACCAGTGGGATAACTGTTGCCTGACCAAGACCCTCCCGACCCCTTTCGAGATTCGCCTGAGCACCTTTTAGCGACGCCCGTACTTCTTCGAGACTGCTTTCACCGCTCGGAAGTGAGTTCCAGTCTCCCTTTCGACCGCCACCAGACGATAGTTTTGGCAGCTGGGTTAACGCGAGAGTCTGGTCTTCTTCTGAATCATTTTCGGTCGCCTCATCGATCCATGTTGTAGCCAGAACGATTGAAGATTCCATATGCGCAATCAGATTGTCGTCAGGGTTCGTGCAGTAGCTCCGAAGATCGAGAGCTGCTCCTAGATCCGCTCGGACTGCCCTGAGTATTACACCTGGACCAATTGTATTTTCCGGCATCGGCAGCTCGCCAATTCGCTCGACAAGATCGTAGTTGGCATGTAGCTCTTCAGCGAGTTCTCGAAGGACGTTGAGTGGTTGTGTGAGCCCCAACCTTTGGGCGTTTACAACAGCATCGGCGAACGTTGGACTATCGAGCTCGTTGTCTAGCCATGCCGACCATTCCTCACCAAATCTCACATCGCCTTGAACAGATTCGTACACCTCGAAGACGGGGGGAAGTCCGACCGATAGTGGTCGCTCACGCAGCAGGCTCTGCGCAAAACTGTGAATCGTTCCCACGAACGCTGAATCCAGCGAATCAAGTGCGTTTGACAGCGTTGATTGAAGACCTGACGAACCAGATGCAGTCGATTTGGCCGATTCTTCTAATCGCTTCTCAAGTTCCTCTCGAACCCGCTGTCGAAGCTCAGATGCCGCAGCCACCGTGAACGTGACAGCAGCGATGTTTTGCGATAGAACTCCTCCGAGAGTTACCAGGTTGGCGATGCGTTCAACCAGCGTCTGGGTTTTGCCTGTTCCAGCACCTGCGCCGGCATAGATGGTCTCGTGCAGCGAGTCTTTTGCAATTCCCACAATGCGATCGCGTGAAGAGTTGGTCTTGCCTGTTGAGGTCGTCATGTGGCGTCCTCAGCAAGGCCTACATAGTTCATTAGCGCCGGATCGGAGTTTTTCTTCGACTCCCAGAATCGTGCTTTGCTCTTCGGACAGACTCTGGAGTATTCACAAAATCTGCAGTTCTCGTACGATTCGCTGTTATCACCCCAGCCAACGGCAGCCCCCGGGCGCGCCGGGAAGACCCCACAGTCGATGCCTTCAACAATCGTACTAACTGCCTCAGTTAGCGCAGTTTCAGCCCGTTCACTGTCATAATCGGCAGGCGCCGGTTTGAGTTCATCGCGACCCGACTCCCGAACGAACCAGTACGACGCGGATATGTCTGAGCCGGGGTACTTGCGCGCCACTGCCTTTGAATAAAGAGGTAACTGGAGTTTCGTACCCTTTTTCACCGGATCGCTATCGAGTTTGTTGTATGAGGAATTACTGCCGGACTTGTAGTCGTAGACGATCACCCTGGTGCCATCTTCGGATATGTCGACTCGGTCGACCTGTCCTCTGAATTTCACAACCCGACCGTTGACCGTCCTAACTTGAACAGCCGGACCGCTCTCGGTTCCGGGGCTATCGCTGCCGAACGAGTACTCGGCCTCGATCTGACGCATCTCATCCAGATCGGCGGTGCCTGATTCACGGCGGAGCCATTGGCGAAGGAGCAGCCATGCTCGAGAATATTCAATCTTCCACGCGCCGTTAGAACGCCCGGGAGTCGACTGTTTCAGAGATTCGATGTGAGAATCGGTCGATCCTCTCATCCAGTTTTCTTGTTCGGTTCTGGATGGTTCGTTCGGTTTTTGTTCCATTCGCCAGAGAGCGAACTTTTCCAGCACGTCGTGAACCAGCGTTCCGAATTCAAGCGGATCGAGTGCGAGCTCCGGTTCGGGTGATGCAGTCGGCTCGATGTGCAGTCGCCTCGATAGAAAATACCGATACGGGCACGCTGCATATGTTTCGAATGCCGTTGCCGATCCTATGGATGCGGCGGATTCGGCAGTTTTGGAATCTGGCTCCTCGACTGCCAAGCCGGAACTCAGTTCGATCTTGCCGCCATACTCGGTCCAGTTTTCTCCTTCTTGCGCCGATTCGAACCTCACAGAGGCACCGATCGAAGAAACCACTTCCGCTAGCGGGAACGACTCAGGAGAATGCTCAGACTGCGACCAGTTTCTTGCACTGATGACGTCGAAATCGTGTCTGCCGGCGGCGAGATCAGACGAAAGTGTCACAGCATCGGATCGGCGTTGAATGGTCAATCCGGCGACGTCTCCCCCACTCAGTCGCCCAGCCTGAAGAAGCTTCTCGCCCGACACTTCTCGAACGGCCTCCAGGAACCACCTTGCGGGTCCAAACTCTCTCGCCTCGCCCGGTATCCCGCTGGGCCAGTACATGAAGACCTGTTCGGCGCTTTCCAGCACGGCTACGTACGATTGATGGCTTTCTTCGACCCGGCGCTCGATCGTCCTCAGTACGTTGCCATTGGGGTCGACTTCCTTTTTCATCGTGTCTGGGAGCAAGGGATCCGTAATTCCTGGACTCGGGTAGCGACCCTCCGACATTCCGAGTACAAATACGGTGTCGAACGGGCACCCGGCGGCGGTCCAGATGGGTCCGACATACACACCAGATCCCAGCGACCTCAGACCTGCAGAACGTCGGTCGAGTTGTTCTCTTAGTACGCCTACACAATGGTTGAATGACGGCGCGTCGGACCCGGACGTTTCGAGTGCTTCTAGCCGGTCTATGAGCGCTGCAAGGTGTGTTCTCCTCGCAGCAGCAGCAGCAGAATCGTTGAGCAATAGATAGTGATCGACGAGACGTCTCAGCCACTTCCCGAAACCCGTCCAAGTGTTCTCGGCTTCGGTTGGTTTCAGCCGCGCCAATCCCACAACGAACTGTTTCAGATCTCGAGCATATTCAGCGTCAGATCTGGCAGCTCCGAGCTCGTTCGCCCTACCCCCGCTCTCTTCCACTCGAGCCGACCGCTCGGCATGCCTGACGAGATTGTTCGCATAACGATCCAGTCGGGGAATCCAGCTGTCTTCCACTGAAACTGTCACCCCTGCACTTCTCGAGATTGCATCCCACCTTGAAGCCGGTACCGAGTGGTGGTTTTCAGGGCTCATCACCGGCGCGCTCGACAGCCACTCGGTGAGATCGAGTCGACCGAAATCGCCATCGAATATGTCAAGAAGGCCGGTAACGAACTGCCCTTCAGGGGTGTCGGAAAGTGCGCTGCGATCCGGCCCTGAAACTGGGATGCCTGCGAGCTCCAGCGCCTCCCCCACGCGGCTAGCGTAGTTATCGTCTTCAAATACAACTGCCATCTGTGCGAACCGTTTTCCGGAGCGTGCGAAGTTCACAATTTCACGTACGACACTTCGAATTTCCTCGGCAACATCTGGAACGCTGATCGGCTTCAGGCGGTGCGTGTCTTCGGTTACGTGAGATACCAACGGTGGGTCGGGAGGAGTATCGACAATCGAGATTGTGACGGAGTCGGGTAATTCAGCAAGAGCGGCGAATATCGATCGTTGGACTGGTGCGACGGCGGACGCTTCGATGAGTAGCACGGTGCCAAGTGCTTCGACTCGTTCTGGATGAGTTGAGTTCCGGATGTTCTCGGCCGCTTGATCCGCAACCATCGAGCCACGACGATAGGAATCGGCCAGCTCCATATACCTGTCGAACCGAGCGACCAACTCATGCTGGATGTTGTTTTGGGCAGCAAGATTGGCTCGCTGAGCGCGATCCAGAAGTTCCAGTTCTCGGAAGGTTGAGTGGAGTGCCGACTGAAGTTGTGGTGAAACTTCGCTTCCACCCAGACGTGAGCCGTGTTTACGATCCTGTGCGGCTTCGAACACAAACTCTGAAGCTTGAAGGTCGTGCAACAACGGCTGATCGAAATCGCGACCTGCAAGTAGCTCAGCGACATCTTCAAGCCGCTTGAAATCGACGTTGAACAGCCCCTCCTTAGCGAGGGCCCGCCGAATGTAGAACGAGGCCTGATTGGTAGGCGTGACGACGGTTATTCGGTCTAAATTTTGTTGCCCGCGAGTCTCGTCGATCAGGCGGCGCAACAACCTGTCGATACGTTCGTTCCTACCGGCAAATTCGATGCGACTCATCTATCACACCGGCCAAGCCGGTCATGCCATGCGTACCCACATAGACGCATGATTACGACTCGCGACCAAGTCAGCCTCGGATGCTTGGAGCTATATACATCTCGCGATTTCTCGACCCTCACGGAGGGATCTTTGAAGTGGCTGGGATGCAAGGTGTTCGGTGTGCTCATAGAAATTACGAAATTTCAAAAAATATGCACCCGGAGCTTAATGGAAACAGCGGACAAATAGCCAGATGAGATGGCATTGAAATGGCGCCCCCGGCGAGACTCGAACTCACGCTCCCGGCTTCGGAGGCCGGTGCTCTATCCAACTGAGCTACGGGGGCTATAGGTAAATCTTAGTTCAAATACTAGATTTACCACCTCCATCGGCGGTTGATAAAAGGGGCTTTTGTAAACACTTGTAACCATCGGAGTGTTTACATGCTCGAAGAAATCACAACGAGACAACTGAAGCTCGGACTGACGACTCGCAAGTTAGCTCAACAATTAGAGGTCTCACCGACACTGTTGTCACTGGTAAGCGAATAACCGTCTCTGTTCTTGTCTCAGCACCCTGACACCCACCAATAGATTTGTCATAGTACGTGGCGAGTCTCGGCACGCCGTGTCGTGGCTCTTTCGGCAATGCGTTATATTCTTCAATCGAACTGCGCACCGGAAAACACGCCCAACGTAAACCTCGTCAATGACGGTCTGTATCTGTACTTAACGAAAGTAACGCTGCAAGACTGAGGTGTAGGTTGCTCTAGACGATACTGTTAGGTGTGTAAAAACCCGAGTACTAACAAAATACAATCTTTGGGATTGAGAAATAGAAGATAACAGCAGCGATGAAAGCAGCTACATACAAACGTTTCGGGGATCATAATGAAATCGAGATTGAAGAAGTTCAAAAACCAAAGATCGGCTCTGAAGAAATCCTCGTGAACGTCCATGCGTCGTCGGTTAATCAGGCTGACTGGCTCACGTTGACAGGAAATCCGAAAATTGCCCGTGTGGTGTTCGGAATCTTTCGTCCAAAAAAAAAGATACTTGGAATGGATCTTGCTGGCACAATTGTTGCCGTCGGTGAGAACGTGACGCGGTTCAAATCTGGCGATAAAGTATTCGGGGAATCGACCGAATGTTTCGCTGAGTACACATGTGTCTCAGAGCATGAAATTGCATTGGCACCTGAAGGACTGCCTGATGAACAGGTTGCTGCATTACCACTGGCAGGTCTCACCGCGTTGAACGCTGTGCGAGATCAAGCAAAAGTCCAAGACGGTCATAGCATACTAGTGATTGGCGGATCAGGTGGAGTCGGGACTTTCACTGTGCAGATAGCAAAAATATTTGGAGCTTCCGTAACCGCAGTTTGTAGTACAGAAAACATCGATCTCATGCACTCGATCGGTGCTGATGCGATCGTCGATTACAAAACAGATGACTTCACCAAATCCAATGCCCGGTTTCACGCCATCATCGACATCGTCGGTTCTGGTTCTCTCAGAACTCACAGACGTCTGCTTCGAGATGACGGAGTGTATGTTGCGGTTGCTGTTGGTAAAACTTCAATGGGTGTGATCGGAAGAATGCTACGAATCGCACTACTTTCAAAGCTTGGGAGTAAGAAAATGCTGTCGTTTGTTTCATCGCCTAACTCCGCTGACCTAGGTGCCCTGCGTGATCTTGTCGAAAATAGCAATCTCAAACCCATTATCCAGCGAAGCTTCTCGCTCACCGAAGTCGCCGAAGCGATGAGGCTGCAGGGTGAAGGGCATACGAAGGGCAAAACCGTTATCAAGATTTGAGAGTAGGGATAGGTAAGCCGTGACTCTAACGGCGATCCTTTGGGTGCTACTGTAGGAACGGTTACGGTCAATTATTTTTCAGTTGCCTTGTTGTACGCAACGCCAAAAGTGATGGTGATAGCGACTCCAACGAGTATCCCTGAAATGAAAGTGCTAGAAGATGCGCCCACGGCTGTCCCAACACCGATTCCAAGCGCAATTCCAGCCAATTGATGTTTTCGTCGCCACCATGGTGTCTGGTTTTCATCATGCTGCATTTCTTGGCTAACTGACATTTAGCTGACCTCTTCGCAAATTTTCTGACACCCAGATACTACCTATCCCTTTCGACATCTCAAATAAGGCATTTATCTGGTCGTATTGGGTCAACTTAGGGTCAACTAACCGAAAAGCCCCTGCATTCCTGCAAGGACTTCTCTAGTTCAATTTCAGTAGATATTTTAGCTTCTTTTAGCTGATTCTCAAATTCGGAAAGCAGATCAGCCCACCAGTTGACGCAGTTCTTCGACGTATTTAGGGATGAGGGTCATTACGCTGGCAAGTCGCTCTGGCAGATCGTCTACAGTGACTCCAAAACGATCTAGTAGAAAGGCTCTGCGGTCCGGATTATTCAAGTATTCGTCGAGAGAGAGCGGGATCGTTGCCACAATCGAAATATAACCTGCAAATTGACAAAAGAACGCAACTCGAACATCCTCTGGCTTTCCAGTCCATTCAGAGTCGGCAAGTGACGAGAGATACGCATCGAATATGACCTGCTCGTGGTCTGCGCTCAGTTGAGCCTCTTCTGCCCCGAAGGTGAGTGGAGAACCTGCTAATACGCCCACGTCCACTCCGATTGGGTCGCGGGTAATGCTCGCCCAGTCGATGCCGACCGTTTGCGAATCAATCGGGAACATATTTCGAGCGTGACTGTCGCCAAAGCAGATGCTGTGCGGCAATTCTTTTGCCTTTTCGAGTGCCTTTTCATATAGGGCAGCAAACTCTAATGCTGACTCCATAGAAACGTCACGGTAGACCCGATCAACGAGTTCGTTGTCACGCATTTCTGCAACTTCGGCGTATTGCTCCCGCGTTCGGCCGCCACCATTTCGCAGGTAATAAGCGTCTTGTTGAATTGAAACAGGCAATTCGGTGTCGTTGGCGAGGTGGAAGCCATTGAACTGCGCAAGATTCGCGGCGGCAGACGTGAATTGATCGAGACTCCAAGGTGGTTGGGGGGCCTCAGACAGGTCCTCCAACCAGAGAACCGACAAATCATCATCGAGATCATCGACTAGATAGCACTTAGCGGGACGCAATCGTATCCCGTCATTTTGGAACAACCCAAGTTCGTAGATTTTTCGCTCGTTTTCAGGAAATGACCACCGTGCGGCATCACCGGAAACCTTAGCGGAGTCGATGATCTTCGCCACTGATGACCATCTTCGTTGGCCTTCAAGGCCGATCGCAACCCCCGACACTTTTACGATTCCGATAGTTCGCTGATCGTTGTGACTTGTGGTTATTTCAGTCAGAGAAGGTTTTTGCACGGAAGTGATGTTCGGATTATCGAGAGCGGCCCTTGCGACCGATAAAAAGGTGTCGAGTTCGACGCTTTTCATGATGTTTTCGATGCGGTCGTCCATTTTCACAGCCCTAGCGAATTTCCTAGATGATGGCAGGCCAAAATTTACCACATCCACCAAGCCCTCAGCACCTTGACACGCACCTCTGCTGCAGTGGCATACTTTCTACATAGGAGAAATTGTGACTCCAGTATCGTTATCTGATGTGGCTTCCTGCGTAAGTCTCCCCACTTGACTCTTTGTCAGGAAAAACACAAAGGAATGAGATTATGCAAAAAAAGTACGAGCTCTCGAATCAACGCGAATATAGTTGCGGAAAATGTGATAGCACCAGTTTTGAAGAGGGGAAAATAAGCACAACTGGCTCGGGATTGAGCAAATTTTTCAACATGCAGAATAATAAGTTCGTCACAATATCCTGTACTGAATGCGGTTACACAGAGTTGTTCAAGGGTGATAAGTCAGGGGTTTTGGCAAACATACTTGACATTATTGGCAACTGATATCTAACTGTTCACATCATGGACTCAGCACCCTGATAGCTACCGAATAATTTCTTTTAGTGTCGTGCGGGTATCGGCGCAACGTTTCCAGACACGAAGCCGACACCATACGGACACCTCAAACAGGGCATTTATTTCGGGGCATTGCAACAACTTTGCAACAATTAACAGAAAAGCCCCCGCATTTCTGCAAGGCTTCTCTAGTTCAACTTACGTTTGCTGGAGCCTGCGAGACTCGAACTCGCTACCTCCTGCTTGCAAAGCACGTTCGTCGCAATCGCCAAACAAGCATTCGTATTGCATATAAGTTGCGCACTTCGAGGGAATTCAGGAGGATTGTGCATTCAGGCAACAATCACGTGCGAAGGAACAAGTCTTGGCGAAATTACATGTGCTGGGATCAGGTGGCCCGAGACCGATAAAGGCGCGATTTGGATCCTCGCACATCGTCGATGTTGGGGGCAGGAAGATCATGTTCGATTGTGGTCCAGCAACTACATACAAAATGGCACAGACCGGCCTGCATCCACTAGACATCGACTATCTATTCTTCACGCACCACCACTTCGACCACGATGTTGATTACCCATGTTTCATGATGACCCGCTGGGATGAAAGCGTCGGAAAAGAACAGCCATTGCGAGCATTCGGTCCGAACAACACAGAATCGATTACTGAAAGGCTGATAGGAGAAAAAGGTGCTTTCGCATACGACATCAACGCTCGCACCAACCATCCGCTTAGCAAATCTACGTATCAAAAACGTGGTGGAATTCTGCCAAGGCCGCGGATGAACGTCATTGCAAAGGATGTTGGCCCAGGAACAGTTTTTACGGGGAATGATTTCGAAGTTACCGCCGCCCCTGCAGAACATGTCGAGCCGTATCACGATTCTTTAGCGTACCGTCTCGACACCTCAGAAGGCTCGATCGTATTCACCGGTGATACCGAGCCATGCGAGCGGATCGTCGAATTGGCTCGTGGCGCTGATGCACTCGTTTCAATGTGTGGCAACTTCGAGTCGGTGTACGACGCACGGCCAAACGATATCGGCCAAACTGGAACACTTGGTGCTGCCGAGATGGCAGCCGAGGCTGGGGTGAAAGAGTTATTTCTGGTTCATGTTGGTCCAGATCTTTCAGCGCCAGAAAACCGTGAGCGTGGAATCGCTGAAGTGAAGACCGTGTTCGATGGTGAAATTACGCTGACCGATGAACTACAAACGTACGACTGGCAGAAGCACGATCACAGCCACGACGACCCGGCATCTGGTCCTGAAGTACATCCACACATACATCGTCACTAAGCGCTGACTTCAGATTGCTAGCTGCTCGTAAGCTCTGAAACCACTCGCTTGGCGCTTAGCACAGCCGACTCAAGACCAGAGTTCTCGGTGTAATCACCACAGTAGTGGATGTTGTCGTGCGGGGCTCGAATGTCGTTAATTTGATTCAACCTGCCCACACGCCATGGACAGATAGCGTGCGGCCAGTGCTTAAGCGCACGATCGAGAACGCGCCCAGGAGCGGTCGGAAAAATCTCAAACAGATCTTTTTCAAATTCGTCCAGCGCGTCATCATCTGACATTTTCTGAAGCGTTTGTGAACCGTCGTCTCCGGCATAAAGCCTAATTAGCCCACGACCGTCTTTCCTCTTCATATCATCGGTGAAGGTGAATGTTGGGTCTCCGATTCCGATGGTTTTCATACCAACCACAGGTACTCGCCAAACCCCCTCACCAAAAAATTCCTCAGAAGGCCTATCGACTAAAAATGCAGCCGAAGACATGGTTCCATACTCACACTGCTCCAACGCCACTCGTTTAAAGTCGGGGAGATCCTGTACAACACCTAGAGCCAATGGAGCAGGAACGGCCATCACACACTTCTTGGCTTGAACGGTGTGTAACGTCCCATTTTTCTCGTACCGGACTGTCGCTCCACTGCCGGTTGATACAACCTCGATGACAGCCGCACCAGTTTCTACTCTCGCTTTGGTTTTTTCGGCAAGTGTCCGAGTTAGCTGTACTGTTCCGCCCTCGACAAAGAACTCGTCGGCGGCATGGTGCAGGAACGTGTTTACTGGCTGAAACGCCGCTACTTCTGCTGCACCTAGAGTGCTAGAAGACTTGGCGATCGAATCCCAGAAGGCTTTCACGTCCGGGTGCCGAATGTTCATTCGTTCGACAAGGGTTTTCTCAGAAAGTTCCTGCATCTTTTGATCATCGGAACGTGGTGTTTTGTCTACGATCCCGCTGTAGCGAGATCGCATTCTGATGATTCCGAACGCCATCTTGAGTTTTTCAAACAGCGGAATCGGTAATCCCAGTAGGAACCTAAAATCCGACGAGCCGGCTACGAACTTGCCTTTCATGTAAGTCGATGTCTTTGTCTTGTCGATTAAAGTGCGGGTCATACCCAATTCATCAGCCAATTTCGCAACATTCGTCTCGCCACCCGGAATCATCTGAGCGCCCTGATTGAAAACGTAGGGACCTATGTTCGTAGATAGCGTTCGCCCTCCGCATATATCCTCTTTCTCAAGTAGCAAAACATTCTGATTTCCGAGCTGATATGCGACTGTCAAACCCGCGATTCCGCCCCCGACGATTACCACGTCATAGGTTTCTGAGGTGTTTGGCTGAGAGGTCATATCAACGATCCGTTTTTGGTTGGCGAGTTGCCCTTACGCGGCGAAGCGCTCGCATACTTGCGAGGGGTTTCTACTTTAAATCATTTGGAACGGGAGACGAGGATCGAACTCGCGACTGACCTGCCCCCGCGATCGTTACCAATCATTATCTCGGATTTGCGGCCAACTGAAGCCGAGGCATGAACGCCTCGGGCATCGGTGGTCGGTATCCCAATGAGCTGTGGGGCCGGATCGTGTTGTACTCCCGCCTCCACCGTTCTGTCAGTATCTCTACCTCCCTCAATGAGTAGAAAATCTCACCATTTAACAGTTCGTCACGGAGCTTCCCATTGAAGCTCTCGTTGTAGCCGTTCTCCCATGGGCTGCCTGGCTCGATGAATAACGTTTTCACTCCGATTCTGGACAGCCATTCTCGGACTACCTTGGCGGTGAACTCCGGCCCGTTATCTGAACGAATATGCTCGGGTACACCGTTGAGGACAAACAGTTCAGTCAACGCGTGGATCACGTCATCTGACCTGATCCTTCTTGCGACCTTGATCGCCATGCACTCCCTGGTGTACTCGTCGATCACCGTGAGCATCCTGACCGCACGACCATCCTCGGTCCGGCATGCCACGAAATCGTATGCCCAGACGTGACCTTTACGCTCCGGCTTCAGCCTGGTAATTGAGCCATCATTCAGCCAGAGCCTCCCTCTTTTAGGCTGTTTCTTGGGAACCTTCAGCCCTTCTTGTCGCCAGATGCGTTCAACGCGCTTGTGGTTGACCTGCCACCCCTGGTCACGGAGCAATGCCGTGATCCGGCGATATCCGTACCTGCCGAACCGTACTGCAAGCTTGACGATGTCGGCAGTCAGCGACTCTTCGTCGTCCCGGGATTTCAGCATTCTGCGCTGTGTCGGCCTGGGTTGGTTGAGTGCCCTACATGCTCTACGCTCGGACACTCCGGGCAGAACCTTCTGGACGCGTTCGACGCACTTGCGGCGACGAGAAGGGCTCAGAAGTTTCCCTCGGCCGCTTCTTTCAGGATCTGCTTGTCCAGCGCAAGATCGGCAACCGTACGCTTCAGCCGTGCGTTCTCCTGCTCGAGTTTCTTCAGGCGCTTTGCTTGATCGAGGTTGAGTCCACCGTACTCGCGTCGCCACCGATAGTAAGTATGGTCGGTGACACCGATCTCGCGTACTGCTTGACCAACACTCTTGCCACCGGCTACGGCAACCTCTACTTGTCGAAGCTTGTTCAAGACCTGCTCCGGGCTATGACCTTTCCTTGGCATTTCTGCCTCCCTTCAAAACATCCAGTATCTGATTTTTCAACTGGGAACGTTTGAGGGGGTCAGGTCAGTACTAGTTCCGTTAAAAATCATTCAG
>Ga0187827_10001172_pt1 | contig 39196 bp, 34 predicted proteins | sample ETNtaG_39_FD_167969 | JGI IMG/M metagenome (GOLD analysis project Ga0187827, IMG submission 167969) | Marine microbial and viral communities from oxygen minimum zone, Eastern Pacific Ocean - ETNP2014_SV_150_PacBio MetaG (Illumina Assembly) | ecosystem: Environmental > Aquatic > Marine > Hypoxic...
GTGGTGCTTATATTATTACGGGTTTTGGCGGACTAGTTACATTGAAACTAGTCGACAATTATTTGAGTCTTGGTTTGAATTGGCTGTGGGGTCCCGGTGCTGTGTTGGCTGTGCTGGGTGCTGTTTACACTGCATTTTTATTTAACCAAGCTCGAGCGCGGGATTTATGGCAGACACCAATGATTTCAGCTATTCATATGCTGGTTCATGCTGTCATGGCTGGTTCAGTTGTTATGATGGTGATTTATCCAGAATCATCCGAATGGACAGTTAACATTCTTCTTTGGGGAATTGTTTTAAATATAGTGATTATGATAAAAGAAATTTTCATGCCCCATAATACTGTCGATACAAAGAAAGCCGTTCAGCTCATGACAAAAGGGTGTTATTCTAAATATTTCTGGACAGGAATTGTGTTTGGAAATATTGCCCCCATTGTGATGCTTACTGCTTATGCTGATAGTATGACACTCATCGCCGGCGGGTTGGTATTGACAGGAATATTTTTAACAGAATTTGTGCGGATTCGTGTACCGCAAATGATACCGTTGAGTTAAAATTATGAAACGCAGTTGGATAGAAACATTTTCAGAATCATTGGGGCTTATACCTAAAATTTTAGACCGTCCAGATTGGTCCGAAAAAATGGAAGGTCCCCGGGAGTTATATAAATATCCAGATCCCAGTGAATGGGATGACTTTACAGAATTAGATCCAAAGGACTGGCCGGAGAAAAAGGAGCGTCATTATTCCATCATACCCACCACCTGTTTTAATTGTGAATCAGCCTGTGGTCTGCTGGCCTATATTGATAAAGATTCCAATAAGGTCCGGAAGTTTGAAGGGAATCCTCACCATCCAGGCAGTCGTGGAAGAAACTGTGCTAAGGGTCCAGCAACGATCAACCAAATCAATGATACGGAACGTATTCTTTATCCGTTAAAACGAAAAGGGGAGCGGGGTTCCGGTGAGTGGGAACGGATCTCATGGGACAAAGCATTAGATGAAATTTCAGAAAAGATTGCCAATTCTATAAGGAAGAGAAAAGATGGTGTCGTTTACCACGTCGGTCGGCCTGGTCACGAAGGTTACACCGAACGTGTCCTGAAAGCTTGGGGCGTGGATGGGCACAACTCCCACACGAATATATGTTCTGCCGGTGCCCGCACCGGTTACGCCATGTGGCATAAATATGACCGGCCCAGCCCGGACCATACCAATGCAGAAGTGATTTTATTGGCGTCATCCCATTTAGAAACGGGGCACTATTTTAATCCTCACGCACAACGAATTATGGAAGGCATGATGAAAGGCGCAAAGTTGATTGTCATGGATCCGCGCCTGTCCAACACCGCTTCCATGGCGGATGAATGGATGCCCACATATCCCGGCAGTGAATCTGCAGTTTTTATGGCCATGGCTAAGATCATTTTGGATGATGGACTGTATGACCGCCATTATATGGAAAACTGGGTGAACTGGGATGAATATCTCAAGAATCTCCATCCGGATGATCCCGTTGAATTTGATCAATTCATTAAACGGTTGAGTGAAGAATGGGCTGAATACACACCGGAATTCGCAGCAAAAGAAGCACAAATTGATGCGGATCAGATTGTCCGGGTCGCTGAATTAGTGGGAAAAGCAGGTAGCAAATTGTCCACCCATGTCTGGCGCGGTGCATCCATCGGAAATTTAGGCGGCTGGCAGGTTGCCCGCACCCTGCATTTGCTGAACGTACTTACTGGATCTGTGGGAACGGAAGGGGGGACATCTCCCAGCGCCTGGAATAAATTTCATCCGGAATTCTTCGATTCACCACCGGGACCAGATGCCTGGAATGAACTGAACTGGCCCAGGGAATACACCTTGACCCATTACGAAATGAGTGAAATTCTGCCCCACCTACTGAAAGACAACCGCGGTTCTCTGGATATGTATTTCACTCGTGTATTTAATCCGGTCTGGACCTATCCCGATGGCTTTACTTGGATTGAGATGCTTTCCGATGAAGAAAAGGTCGGCTGCCATGTGGCCCTGACACCAACCTGGAATGAAACCGCCTTTTTCGCTGATTATGTGCTGCCCATGGGGCATGCTTCAGAGCGCCATGACATTAATTCTTATGAGACACAGGCCGGTGTCTGGATTGCTTTTAGACAGCCTGTTTTAAGGGAAAAAGTTCGCCGGGATGGTAAAGAAGTGGAATTCACTTATGAAGTCAATCCCGGGGAAGTGTGGGAAGAAGATGAATTCTGGATCGAGCTTTCCTGGCGGATTGATAAGAACGATGATCTGGGTATCCGTAAGCATTTTAAAAGTCCTTACCGCGAAGGTAAAAAAATCAATATAGACGAATATTATCAATACATATTCGAACATACGAATGGATTACCAGATGCGGCTGAAAAAGAAGGGTTATCTGCATTAGAATACATGCGGAAATACGGGGCTTTTCTGGTGGAGGATAACGTTTATCGAAATAATGAAAAAGAATTAACAGAATTGGAAGGAATAGTTCAGCCGAATGGGCAGATCAAAAAAGATGATAAGGTAATTGGTATACAAGTTGACGGAAAGAATTATGGCGGTTTCCCAACCCCATCCAAACGGCAGGAATTGTATTCGCAAACTATGGTTGATTTTGGCTACCCGGAGCACGCCACACCAGGATATAGAATTAAGAGCCACGTTCATTTGAATGAGATGGATCAGGATAAAAATGAATGTGTGCTGCTTCCAAATTTCAGGCTACCCACCCACATTCATTCACGATCTGCCAATGCGAAATGGCTTACGGAGATCGCCCATCGAAATCCAATTTGGATTCACACCAAAGATGCAAATCGCTTGGACGTAGATAATGGAGAATTACTGAAAATTACGACCGAAATTGGTTGGTTTGTGGACAAGGTTTGGGTGACGGAAGCCATCAAACCAGGAGTGGTTGCCTGTTCCCATCATATCGGCAGGTGGCGTCGGCAACAGGACGAAGGGAATCGGTATATGACCAATACGGTTGATATTGAAAAAATGGGTGATGGAAAATGGAAGATGAGAACGGTGACCGGAGTTGAACCTTGGAAAACGGATGATCCGGATACAAATCGTATTTGGTGGCGTGATGGTGGTGTACACCAAAATATCACCCATGCAGCAAATCCTGATCCCATCTCTGGTGCCCATTGCTGGTTGCAGAAAGTCAGTATATCTAAGCCGGAGCCCAATGAAAAATATGGAGATGTTTTTGTAGATACGAATAAATCCTTTGAGCATTTCAAGAAATGGAATAAATGGGCCAAGGAGAAAGAAACCCACCCTAATGGGCTGCGCCGGCCTCTGTGGATGGCTAGGCCATTGGCGCCTCCCAAAGACCAGTTTTATATAAAATAAATTTAGCTTTTGTGGGATGACTCAGGTTCAAGTACAGCATAATTTTGCCAAAACTGCACCGATTCAGCCCAATCTTCCGATGTATATTGTCCCTTTGTTCCTCCGGGAAGCTCCATTTGATTCCGCATCATAGTTATCGGTCCCATTGGTAATTCATCAATTCCTTCCGGAATAGCATTTATACTGATTAATTCCCACTCTTCAGTTGTACTCTGTTCATTGTTTTCTTTTAATACATCGTGACGATATAATACCAGCTCCACCTTTCCTGCCGGAAGAGGTGTACCATTTAAAGCGCGAATACGTAAATAAGGGTTTTCCCCTTCTTTCCGTTTTACTCTTTTAGTTATGAGCTTTGTGTTTTTATCAATCTTTACCAGCGGACATATAAAATGATGTACTAGTTTTGGAGATACTTCAACTAATACGACTCCGTCCCTATATCCTTGCCTAAAATGATTATCATTTAATCTTTCTTCTGCATGAAAGGCAATTTCTTTAAATGATAGATTTGATGAATAGGTTTTTCCTGATCCTTTTACCTGCCGGCGCACAAATTCGTTTACAGCGACCATCATATAGTACAATTCATAATTTTTTAGAAATTTGTTTGAAAAAAATTAGCTCTGAGGAGATTCCCAGTCAGAAAAGAAACCTCCCCCGATAAGTTCATCAAACATTTCAACCGGCAGTGCCGGAGAAGTTGTAAAGTTAATACCGGAATATTTACTAAGTGCTACGGAAGCCTGCATCGCAACTTTTGTATTTGGAAAATCTACCAGAAACACGAGATCATATTCACCGAGTATTGCATACATTTTATTGATTTCACCAGTGTGCTTTTTTATTATATTCATAATTTTTTTGGTTCGTTCCTGCGACATATTATTAAAGCCATCTGGGGTATATTTCCCGAACATTATGAATGTCGACATAAAGTTTACTCCTTTATAAATATGTTAATCGCAAAATCGATACGGAAACATAATCAAAGAATCTTCAAGAATGAAATAAAAGAATCACTTGGTTTGCTTTTTGAGATTTCTAGAAAAAGGGTTATAATGATGTTATTATATAGATTCCTCCATTATAATCAACAATTAAAAGTTCACCCTCATTTGTTTTACCAAATGAGGATAAATAAAAACTATTTTTGTTCATACTACTTAAAATCTCGAGGGTGTGATTTTTTATATTTTTTGTTTCACCGTTTTCATAGATAAAACTCCAAACTTTCCCGGTGCAATAGTCACCAAAAATGTATCGTCCGTAAAATTCGGGAATTTTTTCCCCGCGATAAACATATCCACCTGTAATAGAACATCCATCCATTTTGGGTTGTTTTATTCCAGCCAGAGTTTTAACGTAATTGGCATTATTCGGATATTCCCAAATTGGTTCAATGAGATTTGTATTATTGCATTCGATTTCTTCAGGATAACAATGGAATCCCTCCATTATATTCCACCCAAAATTTTGCCCACCCATTTTATTTGCCAAAATGACATTAATCTCTTCCCAGTTATTTTGCCCAACGTCCCCGATAAATAAATCACCAGTCAGCGAATCAAAGGAAAAACGCCAAGGATTTCTTAATCCGTAACATAAAATTTCTTCTTTCACATTTTTTTTACCGATAAACGGATTGTTATGTGGAATTGTATATTTATCTGGATTGGTATTCACATCGATCCGGAGAATTTTCCCCAAAAAATTATTTAGATTTTGAGCATTACGTTCAGGGTCTCCTGCAGATCCTCCATCACCAAAACCGATATATAAATAACCATCTGGTCCAAACACAATGCTCCCTCCATTATGGTTGGAATAAGGTTGCTCCAATCTTAGCAATATTTTTTCTGAGTTCGGATTAATAGTGAGACTGTCCGCTTTGAATCGTGAAATGATAGAATAATCATTCTTATCTACATAATTAACAAAACAGAATCCATTTATTGAAAATTCAGGATGGAAAGCAAAACCTAATAAACCCATTTCATCACCCGGAAATAATGGATAATGAACCCTGTCCTGAATATCTAAAAATGGATTTATCAAAACTGTTTTGTTTTCCACAATTCGTATTACGCCCTTTTGCTCAACCACACATATCATTTTGTGATCTGTTGGATGAGAAACTGCATAAATGGGTTTATCAAATCCATCTGCGATTTTTCTTGTTTGAATTTGAGAGGCTGAATTTGAAATAAAAATCAAACCAACGAGGAAAAAAGTATGTATCTTTTTTATGATCAGGTGCAATTCGTTTTCTCCCATTTAAGATAAAAACTAAACATAAATATAATGAGAAATTTCTATTAACATTGAATACAGCGGTATTAAAATATTTTGAAACCTAAAGAACAATCTAATGAGTTCAGCATAGTAAAAAATATTTTTTTGTAGTTTAGGAAAATGACAAACTATTCAGGTGATAGAGCTATGAAAGTGGCCGGAATAATTCTAGCGGCTGGGGAATCCAGCAGCATGAAAGGACAGAACAAGCTGATTAGTGAAGTCGTAGGTAAACCGGTGCTGGTTTGGGTTGTGGAGACAGCTGTATCTGCAGGGCTGGAGCCTGTTATTGTAGTTACAGGTTACGATGACGGTGCCACCGGCAAGATACTTGCTGATCTACCGGCGGACATTGTACTCAACAATCGATGGCAGGAGGGTATGTCTACGTCCTTTCCACCGGCTGTGAATGCGCTGCCGTCCACAGTTCAAGGTGTTATGATACTTCTGGGAGATATGCCTGCGGTGAATAGTGATATCGTAAAGAAACTGGTCTCTCAATTTGCGGCGAGTGGTGGAGAGAAAATTGTTCATCCTGTTTTCGGTGGGCAACAGGGGAATCCAGTGGTTTTCCCACGATGCTTTTTTCCTGCACTGACGGGATTGACCGGCGATAGTGGAGCAAAATCAATTTTGAAAGAACATCCAGATACAGTGCTGAAAGTGGAAGTGGATTCATCGTCTATTCTACTCGATATTGATACGGAAGATGATCTGACAAAAATGGAACATTTTCTCAGGGAGAAATAGCAGTGTCACTGCACAAAGACTTGTTCGAAATGATAGCAGAGTTGAAAGAGCAGAATAAGAGTTTTGCCATTGCAACAGTAATTGCTGTACAAGGGTCTTCGTCAGCAAAAACCGGCGATAAGGCTATCTATGATCAGAATGGAAAACGAGTGATAGGTTATATTGGCGGAGGTTGCGTTGAAAGTCGTGTTGGTAAGACCGTGATAGAATCTTTGGCTGATAATCAGACAAGGATGGTTGACGTAAACCTGGATAGTGATGATATGGAATTAGGAATACCATGTGGAGGCATAATGACAGTTTTTGTAGAACCCCAACAAAGTTCACCGACCATTTTGATCAGAGGAATGGGTCGTGTAGTTGAAACAGTAGTGGCAATGGCGAGGATGCTGAATTTTCGTGTGTTGGTCCAGGCTCCTGAGGAAGAAAAAGGGAGGTTCAGTTCAGCGGATAAATTTATTACCGATCCTCTTGAGTTGGATGCCATTGATGAAACAGTTGATTATTTCATTTTGGCTACACATCACCGGGATGATCACAAACAGACGCTGGCAGCGCTGGCAGCGGGGATACTTTACGTGACAGTAGTTGCGAGCCGGAAGAAGGCGGAGTTACTCCTTGACTATCTCAAAAAGAACGGGGTAGATGATCAAGCACTGGAACGATTTCATTCCCCTGCCGGGTTGGACTTGGGATCTAAGACTGCAGAAGAGATCGCTCTGAGTATTATGGCAGATATTGTGAGACACCGGAATGGGGGAACTGGTGAGCCCATGAGCATGTGAGTCCGGGTAATGGACAAACCTATTTACTTCGATAATAACGCAACCACACCGCTTGACCCCGAAGTTCTTGAAGTGATGCTTCCTTATTATAATGAAAAGTTTGGCAATGCTTCCAGTGTTCACCATGTCTACGGGAGGGAAGCAAAAGAGGCGGTGGAGAAATCCCGAAAGATTATCGCCTCTGAACTGAACGCCAAGCCTAAAGAAATAGTCTTTACCAGCGGTGCCACGGAAGCCATCAATCTTGCCATCAGAGGTGTGTGTGATCAGTGGATGGAGAAGGGCCGCCACATCGTTACTCAGATGACGGAGCACAAAGCAGCTCTCGATACATGTAAGTCTATGGAAAAACGCGGCTGGGAGGTGACATATCTGACTGTAGCTTCAGATGGGCGTGTAGATCCTCAGCAGGTCCTTGACGCCATCCGGGAGGATACGGTTTTGGTAAGCATCATGCATGCCAACAATGAGATCGGCATACTTCAACCTATTGCTGAGATTGGCACAATCTGCCGGACCTGGAACGTCTACTTCCTGGTGGATGCAGCCCAGAGCTTCGCAAAACTGCCACTGAATGTTGAAGCCCTTGGCATTGACTTACTGTCGGCTACAGCACATAAGATTTACGGCCCGGCCGGTATCGGTATACTTCATGTCCGGCAGAGGAATCCCAAGGTAGAACTTACTCCGCAGATGACCGGTGGAGGACATGAGCACGGCTTTCGTTCTGGTACGTCGGCTGTACCGTTGATTGTCGGTTTCGGACGGGCAGTGGAATTGTGTGCTGAGAAACGGGAGGAGGAAAACCGGCGCCTCAGTATTCTGCGCGACAAACTTGTTGATGGAATTGTGGCGGAACATCCTGATGTCATCCTGAACGGGAGTAAAGAACATCGCCTTCCGCATAACGCCAGCCTCTGTTTCCCGGGACTTGATGCTGAATCACTGATCATAAAGATGAAAGGTATTGCCTGTTCCACTGGCTCGGCTTGTACCAGTATCTCCTTAGAGCCGTCACACGTAATTCGTGCTTTAGGTTATGATACCGAACTGGCTCACTCGACCATCAGATTCAGCTTGGGGAGGTTCAATACAGAGGCAGAAGTTTCCACTGCTCTTGAAATGATCAATAAAACGGTATCAGGTATGAAAGAGAGTTTGCCGAGTCGGCGATTAACAAGCTAAACATGTAGGTGCGTATTATTTTTTAGCTCTCGGACAAAACCTCTATTATTTAATGCAACTTCTCCCAACACTCTTTGAGATACACATTTATCATTTCCCGCCGGTATTTCAGAGGCATTAAGTCATTTTCAACTGTTTTACAGTATTTTCGTGCCTGCTTAATAATTGATTCCAGCGTTAATGATGCTAAGGAATCTTTAATTAAAACCGGCGACATGGATACCCCATTTAAACATATTCTTGCCATTTTTTGAGAATCCACAGTCGTAGCTACTGTTAAAGAGGTAAAATCCAGTGTTTTCCGAAGTCTCAGTTTTCTATACCAGTATTTTCCCGCTTTGATGGGCACAGTAATGCCTATCAGAATTGAATGTTCATCAAGTTCATGGGACTTAATCCCGCAAGGCAGATACAATTCTGTTAATGGTTTTTGAATAGAACCCGATGGAGTTAACAATATTATTTCAGAACCCAAAGCCATAAGTGAGGCGGCTGAATCAGAAACATTCCGCGCATAGCAACTTTTATTCCCACCAGTAACCTGACAGATATCACCTACATCTTTTAAGCAGGACCCAATAGAATCTCTCCATTCCTTCGACTGATTGTAAAATGTACACCTGTTATTTACCAGCAGGTTTCCGCCAATGGTGGCTGTCTTCCGAATCACTGGAGTTGCCACAGACTTTGCCGCTTCAGAAATGAGAGGATAGCTGGAATTGATAAGATCGGATGAAATAATATCATCCAGAGTTGTCATGGCACCTAGGTAAAGATTATCTTCTTTAACTGTAATGGACTTCAATTCATCCAATGCACTCAAATCAATAATATGATCATGAGTGTCCAGTTTCTGTTTCCGATAAATCTGGATATCTGTTCCCCCTGCAAAATAGGCATAATTCCCTGAAAAATTATCGGCAATAGACAATGCTTCTTCCGCTGATGAGGGGATATGATAATATTCCATTATGACATATCCTTCAGCTTAGACAGGACCTTATCCGGTGTCATAGGAAGTTCCATCATCCGGATGCCCACAGCATCATAAACGGCATTTCCAATTGAGGGCAATACTGGATGAATGGGCCCTTCACCCGCTTCCTTGGCGCCATAGGGTCCTTCCGGGTCATTAGATTCAATGATGGTAATATCCATATCCGGTGTATCCACACTGGATGGAATGCGATAATCAAAGAAATTGGGATTCATCTGCTGACCATTCTGATAGCGCATTTCTTCCGTCAGTGCCTGCCCAATACCCATATGAATACTGCCTTCTATCTGGCCTTCCACAGCCAGGGGGTTTAATGCCTTTCCACAGTCATGAGCGGCCCATATTTTTTCAACATTTACTTCGCCAGTATCGGAGCTTACCTTAACTTCTGAAATAAAAGCCCCAAAACTATACGCAGGGCTTAAACCTGCGCCAGCACCCTTATATTTTCCCCCAAGTTTTGGGGATATATAATATCCACTTTCCACAAAAGAACCTCTTCCGGCCATGGCAATTTCCACACCCTCTTCCCAGCTGAGATCAATAGATTTGTCCTGTGTCTGAATCCGGCAATTGTCAAAGATCAGTTTGTCCGGCGAAATATCTTTTTCTTTTGCAATGGCACTAGCCATTTCTTTTCTTATGTTAGATGCAGCTGTCTTGGCTGCATTGCCAACCATAAAAGTAACCCGGCTGGAATAACTGCCCAGGTCTACCGGTGTGGTCTTGGTATCCGCCACCTCTACCTGCACATAATCCAAGGAAATGCCCAGCTCTTCAGCCGCTATCTGCACCAGCATGGTATCACTGCCCTGACCAATTTCACTGGCACCACTGAACATAACAATACGTCCATCAAAATCCAGTTTTGCATGAACCACTGTTTGAGGATAGCGGTTCCAGATGATGGGCAATGCGCTTCCGCTGATGAAAAATCCACAGGCAACTCCCAACCCTCTGCCATAGGGAAGTTTGCCGTAGCGCTTGTCCCAATCTGATTTCTTTCGAACTGTTTTTAAACAATCACGCACACCATTGCTAGTAATACGGAATTCGCCAACAGTGAAAGAATTTTCAGGAAGAAAATTCTTGTTGCGCAAGTCACAGGGATCCATCTTCAAATCCTGAGCCAGCATATCCAGGATGACTTCTACTGCATACCGGGGGTTTACCGCTCCGTGCCCCCGCATGGCACCGCACTGATGTTTATTGGTATAAGCCCGGCGCGTTTTAAACCCAAACTTGTCAATTTTATACGGCCCCTGTAACAGAACGCCATTGTAGTAGGAAGTCACTACGCCAAAACTTCCATAGGCGCCTCCATCAATAACAATATCCGTATCCAGTGCCGTGATTTTGCCTTTGTTGTCGCAGGATACAGACATGCTCATCTCCGTTGGATGCCGTCCGTGATGAGTGATGAATACTTCTTCCCGGGTAAAGGTGCATTTTACCGGCCGTTTGGTTTTCATTGCCATATAGGCAGTGATCATTTCATGCGGAAATGGATCACTCTTCCCTCCGAACCCACCACCAAGAGCCGGTTTTTTCACCTGAATCTTATGCAGTGGAAGACCAAGGACTTTGGATAGATTTTTATGCAGATAATGGGGAACCTGTGTGGCACTAATCACTGTGAGGGTTTCATCTCCGTTCCAGATTGCCAAAGTGGAATGAGGCTCTGTAAAGGCATGGGTTACTCCCGCAAATTTAAAGAAACCTGTCTGTTTATATTTTGCGGTCTCTAATTCCTTTTCCGGTTCATTGAAACGAAGTTCTGCTGTTTTATGAATATTTCTTCCATCTTTTGTATGCGGATGAATCTGTTCATCAGTGCCGCATTTTTCCAGAGAATCATGAGGAGAAATAAATGCTGTAATAGCTTCATATTTAACTTTGATCTTTTCCACGGCGTCCCGAGCCGCCTCAATAGTTTCAGCCGCTACAGCTGCCACAATTTCGCCATTATAACGCACCTTTTCCACAGCCATGGCCGTTTCATCGGGGCTGACGGGAAGAACGCCAAAGGATACAGGTATATCTTTCCCTGTAGCAACAGCCACAACACCGGGATGAGACTCGGCATCTGAAATGTCCAGTGATTTAATTTTTGCGTGAGACTCAGCACTTCGCAGAAAAGCAAGATAGAGCATATTGGGCAGTCTGAAATCATCCGTATACATCGCTTGCCCAGTTACTTTCTCAACGCCGTCAATGTACGGGGTTGGTTTTCCAATGGGGCCGCTCATGTATTTAGTTCCTCAGCTGCATTCTTTACAGCTTCAATGATTTTCTTATAACCGGTGCATCGGCATAAATTTCCTGAAAGACCTTCCTTAATATCATTCACGGTTGGATTTGGATTTTCTTCCAGGTAAGGAATCGCTGTTATCACCACGCCTGGTGTGCAAAAACCGCACTGTAAGCCTCCATTCTTCACCAACTGTTTTTGAACAGGGTGCAGATCATCCCCTGAACTGATTCCTTCTATCGTAACAATAGTTTTTCCCTCACATCGAACTGTGGGAGTTAAACAACCCAGAACAGGAATGCCGTCAACTAGAATGGTACAACTGCCACAGGTACCTTCGTCACAGCACTGTTTTGTTCCGGTGAGATATAGCCGGTTTCGAAGTGTTTCCAGGATTGTCTCATTTGAATCGACAAGAACAATCCGTTTAAATCCATTAATATGTAATTGCACTTTTTTCATAAATAGATTGACTAGGTGAAATTACGTTTCAGGAGCATGGCTACTCCCTGCCCATGCCCAACACAGAGCGATGCAATTCCTAAACTGACATTTTCTGCAGCCATGCTGTAAGCAAGAGTAACTGCAAGTCGCAGACCCGACATTCCCAGCGGATGCCCAAGGGCAACAGCTCCGCCATGAATATTTAATTTTTTCGAATCAATGTTAAGTTCTTTCTGGCATGCCAGTACTTGAACCGCAAATGCTTCATTGATCTCAAACAGGTCAATATCTTCCATAGAAAGGCCGGTTTTATCCAATAGTTTCCGGATGGCAAAAACAGGCCCCAGACCCATACTTCCCGGATCAAGCCCTACATTTACGGTAAGTTCAATCTCTGCCAGGGGCTCTCTGCCATACTGTTTTACTGCAGATTCATTTCCAACCCATGCCATACAGGCCCCATCAGAAATTCCAGAACTGTTCGCCGCTGTGATTGTACCATCTTCCTTGAATACCGTTTGTAGTCCTGCCAATGATTCCAATGTGGATAATCGGGGCTCCTGATCTTCATCTGTAGTTTGCCCATCGGCCACAGTTACTGGTACTATTTCCCTGTCAAAAAATCCTGTTTCCCTGGCATCGAAATATCGCTGGTTTGAATCCATTGTAAATCTGTCCTGATCTTCTTTGAAAATTTCAAAATCTTCTGACAGTTTTTCTGCAGTAAGCCCCATATTAGTCCACTGAAAATCATAATTATTAAAAAGATCTGGATGATAATCCAGGGCGGCGGTTATGGACACATGCCCCATGTGTTCTATGCCGCCAACCAGCATTTGCTGATTGGTATCTGACCTGATACTATCGGCTGCCATTTGTAGGGCTGTCAGGCTGGAGCTGCATAAACGGTTAACCGTAACACCGGGAATGGTCTTTGGGAGTTTGGCCAGAAGTATAATCAGCCTGGCTAAATTCTTACCCTGTTCAAGATGCTGTCCTACGCATCCCAGATAAAAATCATCAATCTGTTTTGGATCAAGTTGAGTACGGTCGATCAATGCCTGCAGAACCTGAACACAAAGTTCATCTGCACGAATATCCCGGTACATTCCCTTTTCCACATGACCTCGACCAATGGGAGAGCGGCAGCCATCAATGAGAAATACCGAATTCATTGTTTGAGGATTTCTCCTCTAATGCACATTTGCACCAATGCTTTTACCCCCGTCCACATGGATCACCTGGCCATTAATAAAACTCGCTTCATCGGATGACAGAAATGCAACTGTATGTGCAATATCTGCTGGCTTTCCGGCCTTTTTACATGGAATGGATTTCTCAAGCATATTATATACTTCCGGGTCCAGGCTGCGAGTCATAGGGGTATCAATGAGACCCGGCGCTACAGCATTGACTGTGATATTGTTTTTTCCAAGTTCCAATGCAAGGACCCGGGTCATGCTGACTAATCCGCCCTTTGATGCAGAATAATTGGACTGGCCGGCACTGCCCAGCCATGAACGGGATGCAATATTAACAATCCTTCCACTGTTTTGTGCACGCATGATAGGAGCAACTTCCCGGCACATAAGCCACGGACCTTTTAAATTTACATCTATCACTGCATCGAAATCTTCTTCATCCATCTTCCAGATGACATTATCCCTTATAATACCGGCATTATTTATCAGGATGTCAATTTTACTGGCTGTTTTTTGAATGTTGGAAATAAATGATTTTACATCCTCATTACTGGTTACATCCCCGGGAAATACAGTTAAGTGCTCATTTGTATCGGAAACAATTGAATCGGGAACATTTTTGTCTAAGACATAAACAATGGCACCTTCATCCAGAAAATGGCTGACAATTGCTGCACCAATGCCCGAAATCCCTCCTGTTACTAATGCTATTTTCCCTTCTAGGTGTTTACTCATAAAATCTCCACTTTCCCTATTAATTGTTTTTCCACTCCGGTTTACGCTTATCTAAAAATGATTCAATGCCTTCGTTTCCATCGTGAGTTCCCATTAATTCGCCTGTATATATTTCTGCAAGCTCATCCAGTTTCACTGACAGGGTTTCATTAAATGCCGTCCGTGCTGCACGATTCGCATACCGTAAGGATGACGCACTCTTTGGCAGCATATGTTTTTCCACCCAAGCATTAGCACTTTCCATCATAGATTTCCGATCATCAAATAATTTTGTGCCTAGGCCGGAATTCATTACTTCATCAGGTTTCATACTTCTGCCGGTGAGAAGTAAATCATCCGCCTTTGTCTGTCCCACTTTCATTGGAAGGATCAGGGAGGCCGGCGGCGCAAATACACCAAGCATAATTTCCGGCTGGCCAAATCTTGCAGTTTCATCCAGAAAAAGGAAGTTACACGAAATAGCCAGTTCCATTCCACCCCCAAGACATTGTCCGGATACCAGTGCCATTGTGGGCACGGACAAATTCATTAAAGTTTTAAACAGTCCATGGAACTGCCGCAGCATTTCCGGTGCATTCTCTTTGGTATGTTCAGGAATGGATGCGCCGAAACTGAAATGATCTCCAGTGCCTGTAAGCTGAATAAGCTTCACATTCGCACCAATATTCTCAAATCCAGACTGAAGTTCCGTCATCATTTCCGCATCCAGAACATTTGCCTTGGGTGTATTCAGGATGAACCGAACAACCTGTCCGTCATAAAGGAACTCTGTAGATATTTTCCCCATGATTATTTAGGAAGAATCGCTTCGACTAATTCGTCATTCCACGGGTGTCCATCGGCCAACATCTGACGCAACTTGATAAAGTCTACTTCTCGATTGCCTTTGGGTCCCTCATTGAAGGCCCGGAAACCCGCCTTTGCTTCCGTCACCATATTTTGTGCCAGCCAGTCACGATTGGTCTGGCTGTTCTGGTCCCAATGCTCCAGTTTCTTTTTGCGAAGACTGTTCAGGGTCTTACTGGTGCATTCCGGCATCAAATATAATATCTTTGTCGCCAGTGCATTCACCGCATCATCCAGTGGCGCCAGATCTATCTCACCATCCATGAGAAAATCTTTACCCGCTTTATATTCATCTCCGGATTTTTTCCGGCCATATACCATATCTCCGTCATCATTGACCCATTGATCGGTGACCAGAAGCGGATTCCGTACAAATTCTCCATCCACTTTCAAAACAGGAATCACGTCGGAAATAAGTCCAATATTCTGTGCTTCATAGGCTGTCCACATTTCACACAGGATACCGCTCTGCATGGCGCGTTCAATGCCCACATAAAGATGCAGGAAATCCGTACTGCCGCCATCGGGAGCACTGCCGTGTTTGGGGCCTGCCTGACCAAAAATGGCCAAATCACTGGAAATTGAGAAGTCACAGGCCATGCCGATCTCTTGGCCTCCGGCAATGCGCATGCCGTTCACACGGCAAATCACAGGTTTGTCACAGTGCAGAATGGATGTGATCATATCATTGAAGAGCCGCATATATTGTTTGTATTCCATGGGCCGGCCGGCATAGTACTCAGCATACTCTTTCGTATTACCACCGGTACAGAATGCTTTGTCGCCCACAGCTGAAAAAACAACAGCCACCACGCTGCGGTCATTAGAAGCTGCCCGAAAGGCCAGGATTATTTCTTTCACGGCGACAGTTGTGTAAGAGTTGTATTGCCCTGGATTGTTCAGAAAAATCCACGCGTTGCTCAATCTATCTACCGCATTGCCTTTAGTATCCAGACAGGGGCGCAATTCATAAATGATTTCCTTGAAATCAACGTCGACTAAATTGTGGCTTGTTAGATTATTGCTCATATCAATCTCCAAGTAGTTAGTTATTCTCGAAATCCGGTATCATCACTGATCGTTTCATTAATTTATGTTCTAATGTTTGTTGAAAAATTTTGTTGATCTGTGACATGGGAAAGGTTTCTGTAAATGGTTTTATTTTTAGTTTGTCTTCAGCGACCAATTTCAAAACATCCGCATACAGTTCCGGCTTACAGCCCCAGGTACCAATAATATTTGCATCAAATGCCATAAGATTGCTTAACCGGACCTCCAGCTTATCCATGGTGAAGCCAACGATGGATAAGGTGCTGGCAATACCCATTAAGGCAAAGGCCAGTTCCTGTCCTTGTTTTGTCCCGGACATCTCATAGATTTTCCATCGGTTGGGCGGAGCGCCCATTTCCCGGCATTTTTCCTTCACGGTTTTTTTAATTTCCCGCACTTCCATTCCAAAAATATTCAAGGTCTGATCGATGCCGACCTGTTCAAGCTGGTCTAGTTTTTCCTGTGAAATATCCAGCGCTAACACCTTGCCGCCAAAAATCTGCGCCAGTTGAGCACCATAAATACCCACTCCGCCTACGCCAATGATTACTGCAAAATCGCCTTCCTGAATTTTACTTTTTACCATTACCTGGTATGGCGTTGAAACGGCGTCTGCAATTACAGCCAGTTCAGGTAAGGTATGGTCTGTTAAAACAGAATCAGATACTTCTGATAGATATCGGGCAGGAGTGATTATATGGCTGGCAAAGCCGCCATGAAAATCATTCCCGGGCATTTGTTGTTTTTGACAAATATTGCTTCTTCCTCTCTTACAAAGGTCACATTTCCCACATGGCATTACAGCCGGAATAATGACTGCTTTACCAATTATATCTGATGGGCCATCTACAACTATGCCACTAATTTCATGGCCCAAAACCAGAGGAAGCTCGTGCCGGGTGGGAACACCGTAATGCCAAAAACTCAAGTCCGTATGGCAAACACCGCAACCGGCTACTTCCACAAGGGCTTTGCCATCTTCTAATTTTGGAACAGATAATTCTATGGATTCAAAAGGTTCGTCTCCGGCAATCATCTGCCATGCCTGAATACTATCCATATTATTCCTTCTTCGAGCTTATGTTTTTTTTCATTTCGATTTACGCTCTAGAAGATTGATCAAAGTCGTAATAGTTTCATTGGCTGGAGTCGGCACAGAATGTTTCCGGCCATATTCCACAATCCTGCCGTTAAGGTAGTCGATTTCGGTAGGTAGATTATTTTCAATATCTATCAACATGGATGGCTTATGGTGACCTCCTTTTTTTAAATATTCGATGCAGTGCTCCATAAATTCTTTTCCAAGGTCAATTCCCTCTGCCTCTGCTACAGCGATGGATTCAATCAATAATCTTTTTACCAGATCCACTCCCCAATCGGTTTCCATAACGCCTCGCATTGTTCGTTGGGAGAGGGCACAAACAGGTGAAAGGGCGGCATTCAAAATCGCCTTTTCCCAAGTTTGTACTCTGATATCATCCAGGATGACAGTTTCCAAACTTGTGGCGTTGAGCAATTCAGTCAATTGGCTGGCGATGCCCGTTCCTTTGGTTCCTAAGGCGGTAATATAGTTGGGTGGGTTGAAAAAAGTGACCTGGACATCACCATTCTCATCCAAGTTCCCCGCATAATTGATAACCATGCGCAATGTTCGATCGTTCCCGAAAATCTGGGCTATTGTCTGTTCATTATCTAGGCCATTCTGACCACTCATTACAAATGTCTTCTCCGCAAGAGTTTCTTCAAGCTCAGCCAATACGGATTTGAGATAAGGAGCCTTTACGGAAATTACAACAAGATCCAAATCATATTCCTGCAAGTCCACTACTGCAAGACAGGTGTTTGTAACCGGGATTTCTTTTTCCATGGTATGCCTGAGCCGGATTCCATTTGTTTTGATGCTCTCGATTCTGGTTTTGCTTATGTCGCAGGATACCACGTATGCGCCGCTCTCCAGCAAATGTGCGGCTAGAATAGAACCGACGGGTCCCATGCCAATAACCCCGATTTTCATCCGATTATTTAATGATTCGTTCATTTGATCATCTCCAATGAAAGAAATATTTTCATGTTGTAGAAAAATTACTCAATATTAATAATATATACTTGTTTTGGTTGGTCTTCTTCTGACTGATACAAAGACTCTATTTCTGATTCAAATACTCGCCCAACTACATTGGGAGCCAGTTTCATGGAAGGAGTTAATTCTTCATTTTCAATGCTCAACTCATAATCCAGTATCCGTGCCTTTTTGAGCCTAGAATATTTTGCATCGATGGAACCGTTCCAGTTGACTAGACAATTTTTCAAACAGCTAAAATATTCATCAAGATTATTAGGACATTTGCACCCTTCCATCAATTGAGAGGGATCGGGGGTTTCATTGAACATTGCTTTGTTGGGAAAAACAAGGACTACGGGATAGTCCCTGCTGCTGCCTGCTACATACGCATGGGACATATACGCACAATCCCTGTAAAGAATATTCTCAATTTCTGTTGGGATGACTTTCTCTGCGTTCATCAACTTGAATATCCTGTCAATACGTGATATCAATTTCAAACCAGTATCATTGATTTCTCCAACGTCGCCGGTGCAGAACCAGCCGTCCTTTAAGAACACTTTTTCAGTGGCTTCCATATTATGATAATAGCCGGACATAACATTGGGCCCTTTTACCAAAATTTCGTCTTCTTCCGACAATTTTAAAGAGACGCCGGGAATGGGTTTCCCAACAACTCCCGGACTTCTGAACAAATCTGGGTTGGTAACAGTGCAGCAGGGTGATGTTTCTGTCAATCCCCACCCTTCATAGACAGGAACATTTTTAGATGCAAATATATCAGAGATATGTTTTGGGAGAGGTGCGGCAGCGGTAAATATAAAACGCAGTTCATCATGAAAAATCAGTTTTTCCATCTCCACACTCTGCCGCATGAGCGTGGCCAGTGCTTGATAGATTCGCGGAACACTGAAAAACACCGTGGGTTTTACTTTGCGCCAATTTGAAATCAATTGATTAATATCTTTTCCATAACTATTGTCCAAGGAAAAAACAGCACCGTTACAGATAGCAGAATATTTTTCATAAATCCCACCAAAACTATGATGCCAAGGTAGATAAGAGAGAAACCGGTCTGTACTTTTCAGATTCCACAGAACCTTCATGGCTGCCTGTTGGGATAAAATATTTTCATGGGTGAGCTGTACTAGTTTTGGGGTGCCCATAGTTCCGGATGTATACATCATCAGGCAGACGGTTTTTTTATCTATGTGGGCTCCCTTAAGTCTCTGGTCTGAACAATTGGAAACAATATTATTAAATTGGATTAAGTTGTCACCCTGGTAGGTTATGTTATCAAAATGAATAATCTTCTTGAATTTGTCGGGCTCGGATATCTTACAGTACTGGATGTCATCTGCGACAGCAATATAGTCTGCATCACAAAAGTTCACAAGTTTATCAACTTTTTCAGCTTTATACCCGGGGAAAATTGGAACAACACGCCCGCCCATTGACATAACAGCAAGCTCTAATTCGAGCATTTCCTTTCGATTTACAGAAAGAATTGCAAGATGATCGCCTTCTTTAAATCCAATGGAAAATAAATAAAACTGGATAGACGAAATATCTTGTATAAACTGTGACCATGCTAATGGTTCATATTCACCATTTATTATCTCTTGATAGACAGGATGGGTCGAATAATTTTCTGCATTTTCCTCCAGCATTGTCGCCAGATTTTGTGGGAATTCCGGTAAATCAGCGTCATTCCTAACTATTTTCACCATCATTTAACTTTACAATGAATCAATAAAATTATCCAGCTGGCGAGTAATTTCCTTCTCATCGAAGAATCGTGCATCTACCATGTCTGCCTCAATCACCACAGCTGGTACTCCGGCATCTTCATACCCCGAAAGACGTCGTTTTACATAACTGTTCCATATTCCGCAGCTGTTATTCCAGTGGGCTACTATTCCATCAGCATGATAATCTTTCACCATATCAAGGGTCCAATTTAAAATCCAGTTTTTTGACCGATTCATTGTATTCCATGCATATCGCCTTACAAGTGAATCCATTGCATTGCTGGGATCAAAATTAAACCACCAGCTATGTGTATACGTGCTGGCGACAAAGGCAATATTGTTTTCTTCGCAGTATTTTGCCAGCCAGTTTTTACGAGGCCAAATAGGAATTGCATCCCAGACAAGCCTGATTTTTTCATCCGGTACTGCTTGGACTCCTCTTTCAACCCTGTCCTCAAGCTCAGAAAGCAGTGACCTGTAGTAATCTGTACAGATTTTTTCTCCTCTTGCAATCACAATTGGTGCCATGGCTGTAAACGCATCAATATTAGTCCAGGGCGCAGGTTTTTTCTTCGCCAATTCAAGACATTTCTGCCATAATTTATTCGCTTTGTCAGATTCTTCTACAATTTTAATCAGTTTTTCTTCACTGTAACTCAATGAAAATCGATTACAAATTTCTTTAATATGTGTTTCGATCTGATCATTAAAATTCTGCAGTTCATCAAGGGAATGTTCTTCCTTTTTGGTCAGGGATGGAGCACGCAGTACATAATGAGGAATCTCTTTGCTTTGCTGCTGTAGAAATATTTTCTGTACTTCATCACCCCACCGTTCCACAACCGAGCACTGGCTATTACAGGCATAAAACATGTCAGGTTCCGGAAGCCCGTTGATTGGAGAATCTACATCATCTCCCAGCAGTATGCCTATATCACTGAGGGCATATTTGCACATCTTGGGCGAGCTTAATCCATTGGCTTCAGATGTTTTGATTGGGTTTTGGCTGTACGGATTATCAGGATTTCTATCAGGAGATAGAGCGCCCAGCATGGCTGCATGGTTTTCCGGATATACAGGGATAATATCCATTGCCATGAGCACTTCTGTCGGGGCAAATGCAGAGCACCAGGCAATTTTTTTCCCACTTGCCTTAACCTCATCATAAAACTTAAATATGTTAAATGTTGTCTGTAATTTTTCCATTTTTACTTTTCAATTCATTATTGGATTGTTGTGGGACTTTCTTTTTATTTCGTGTCCAGATTGTTTTAACATCTCCACTGCAGCTAACAAAACAATCTTTGCATCCATCGGTATCAGAAAGATTTTCTATTGCTACACCTATTGTCATTACTTCCCTTCCCATAGAAAGAAACAGATCAACAGATTCAGTCAGCCGGGGTTCAGCACAGGTAAATTGCTTTTCCCATCCCTTGGAAATAAGTTTTATCTCTTCAGCAGTTATTGGAATTTCACATAAATCGTTCATGCCACTACACTAACTTTTTCAACTCTTTGGAGGGCTAATGTCGCTGCTCCAAGTGCTGTTGTAAACTGAACCATATCTCCCTTCGGTACATTAATTTTTTCTTCTATATTTTCTGTCAATACATTCACCATTGTCTGAAAACGCATAATGCCGCCATTAAGTGTGATCTGTGATTCCATCTTAACCCTTTTTAATAACTGAATCGCACGTTTCACCAGTGAAGACATGGCGCCATGCATGATATCAGAAGGGGCTGAACCTATGGACAACTGGTTAATCACTTCAGATTCTGCAAACACAGCACAGACCCCGGATATTGGAACATCTTCTTTTGATGTCTGAACCAAAGGTCCAATTTCTTCTGTTTCATATCCCATGTAACGGGCTGTTTTTTCCAGAAAAGCTCCTGTTCCAGCGGCACATTTATCGTTAAGGCGGAAGGATCTTACTTTCACTTTTTCATCTAAACGGCTGGCTTTCATGGTTTGACCACCAATATCCAGCACCGTCTGTGTTTTTGGAAAGAAATAATGTGAGCCCCGGGCGGTAGCCGTTAGATCGGTGATGGTTAGATCTCTATAAGGCACCATATGCCGACCATATCCTGTTGCTATTGTATAACCAATCTCATCTTGGGATATACCAGACTCTTTTAGGATTTGATCATATACTTTTTCAGAAGCCTTATCAAGCTTAAATCCTGTTTGTGTTATTGATTTACCTATGATTTCTTTCTCAAGAGAAAGAAGTACAGCCTTTGTATATGTAGAACCAACATCTACTCCAACGACATATTTCATGCTGTTGCCTCCATCGGTATTCGACTTTCAAAAATATGATCCATGGCAATTAGTGCAGCTCCAAGGGCACCCATAAAATGAGACTCATCACTTACATTCATTTTCGTATCCAAGTTTTCATTCATCACCTCCACCATACCAATATTATTAGCTACACCACCTGTAAAAGTAATTTCTTTATTAAGTCCTACCCGTCTTAATAAAGAAATTGACCGAGAGGAAATTGATTTATGTACACCTAACAAAATATCTGTTATTTTTTTCCCTTTACCTAACCAAGACAGTACTTCTGATTCAGCAAAAACTGTGCAGGTAGTACTTATTTTTACAGGTTTTTCAGACTGAAGGGCTGTGGGACCTAATTCATCCAATGGAATATCCAGAGCCGTTGAAGCAGCTCCCAGAAAACGGCCCGTACCTGCGGCGCATTTATCATTCATACAAAAATCCACTATCTCTCCAGTTTCGCTAACACTGATTGCTTTTGTATCTTGACCTCCCATGTCCAATACTGTTCTTGTATTTGGGAACATATGTACTGCACCTCGGCCGTGACAGCTTATTTCTGTAACCTGGGTATCACCAAATGATACTTTATAACGGCCGTAACCTGTTCCAATAACATAAGCAACTTCTTCTTCCCTCCGTTTGCTGTCAGTCAGGGCTTCAAGGTATGCTTTCTCAGCTGCTTTTACTACATTTGATCCTGTATCAATCAATGATCTACCAATGATTTTTAGATTTTCATTGATGATGACAGATTTTGTTTGTGTGGAACCTACATCCACTCCTGCTGCTAATGCCATTTTATGCTCCTCCCATTATTGCGGCTTGTGCTTTTCGAGATTCCAATCCTTCAAAAAAGGCATCAATACGATTTTTCATTTGGGCCTCGGCAACAACTCTTGAGTCCATCATGTCTGATTCAATAAATAGGCTGGGCAAGTCACTGTTTTCCATTAATGCCCGTCTGTTATCTGCCATGCCGGCTGAGGTTGTTCTGCAGCTCTTTATAGGATGATAAACCACACCATCAATATGAAACTCTTCTGTTTGCTCCAGCACTGTGAGTTCAGGATGAAACATGGAATCCATTGCATCACGAACGCTAATGAGCACTCCTTCAGCCAGGGAGTCCAGGGGATTCTCCAAATCATACTGAACACCCAAATTTGTTCCGCCGGCAGCAAACCACAGGTAAGTGGACATTACAAACGATCCTCCCCATTCTGTGAACATTTCATTGAATCTGCGAAAGATGGGATAACAAGGGACTCCAATGAAACTCAATCGGAATTTCTCATCTGTCAATGTCCCTATACCATTTGCAGACATGTACTCCATTTCTTCTACCAGTCTATCGAAATACAAGGCTCCCTCCGGCGTCCCCCTGAATACATTTGACATACCCAGGTACACTGTGCCATCAGTCAATGCATTAAAAAGGGAGGGCCTGCTCTGATTGAGTTCCAACACTCGTTTCCATCCACGGCTCATGGTGTTTGCATACCCCAAAACCTCCCGAAGACGATCAATATCAAATTTCTTTCCAGTTATTTTTTCACAAATTTCAATAAGTTCCTTCAATTGCACTTTTACATATTTCTTCTCTCGTTCAAATTGGTCATCGCCAGGCCAGGTTCTTGTACCTGCTTCCCTGGTTGCTGGAACATCTATTGAAACCATAGGAATTTCATGGATCCGCTCCCATATTTCACCCCATTTAAAATATGTATTGCAAGCATTGGTCAATACAGCTATTCCGGGTTTTGGTATACGACCCATGGGATGATTTCCGTTTTGCATTTGCATGGCAAAATCTGCTTTTACATATCCGCATATATCGGGAGAATATCCATAATCCTCTGCCGTGTTCAGAAAATCGTCTGCTACATGACGCACTGCAGTTTGCAGGGAATTAATTTCCGGAAACACCATGGGCAAATCAAATACATGCAGTATCTCCGCCAAACTGCCCATGACAAAAACATAAGCTGCCGTTTCTCCTTCTTCCGCTTTTTTTGTTAAATCCTGGAACCAGTCCCTAAATAAGGCTGCTCCCTCACGGGTACCTCTACCAACAATGTCCTTTGATTTTACTTCATTCATATTTTACCTCAATCAAATATTAAGTTTTCAACAAACGTTTCCAGTTGCATTTCTAAATGATCAAAACTGGACATATTTTCTTCGAATTCACTGACAAAATAGGGTGTATTATCCTTATCAAACTCCTGAGTGTATGTTACCTGCTCTTCCAGGCCCGGTTCACACATTTTAGCCGCAGTAATGATTACAGCTTCTGCATTCGCATTTTTCACCCTCTCTTTCAGCATTTTTTCTTTTGGTTTTCTAAGATCATGCTGAACAGGACTGTACGATGATTTATTAATATAGGCTTCTGCCATTGCATGTAGTGGCTCATTATCCGTTTCAATATCTTCCAGTATATACCTCATTCCGATCAGCAGGTCATCATCTACGACATAACAGGAGCGACCTATAGTTCTCAGCATGTCTAACGGCGGCTGTTCACAGAATCCTCCCTCAAAAACAACCTTGATTCGGTCTTGTTTACGGGCCTTTCTTTTTTCAATCATGGGTAATACTGATTCAAGTATTTCATTATGTTCTTCCCGTCGAATTAATCCACCAATTGCCATTAAGACATATGCTTCATTTATGGAAATGAGCCAGGGCATGTCCTTTTTAATTCTATATAGTTCCCGGAGCAATTCACGATTCCTGTTATAAATAGTGATAGAGTTTTTCAAATCATCATCGGTTATTTCCCTTCCGGCTACCTTTTCGATCACTTTCTGAATTCGTTCATATTCTTCTTTTAAATATTGAACAGAATAGCTTGAGTTTGGATTCTGTGGCAGATACAGGATTTGGCAGGGATAATCATAATTACGTCCCCAGATGGGGGCCAGGTTCCTGGCTGCATCACAGATAGGATGGGTTACAAACATATCCAGTTCAACCCTTCCGGAAAGAACCTGTTCAAGGGAGGTTTTCAAAATTGAGCAAAGAAAAGATCCAAAACGACTATCTGCATTTCGAGTCTCAACGGATGCACCGAACATTTTCATGGGCAGCATGCCTGCTGCATGGGCAATTTCTTCAGGAAAATATACTTGGAAGTGACCCAGTACTTTCCCTCCAGCTTTCCGCCAACGTTTCACCGTCATCACCTCTGAATCTTCCACCGTTTCCTGGCAAAGCCATAGTATTTCATCTAATGGCTGATCCTTCCAATTTTCAAATACTTTGATAGTACTCATTCATTATTTCCCATTTTTATCTGTTTGATATGCATTGCTCCAAATTCTGTCCAGCATTTTCCGAAATATTGCTAATTCTTCTTCGGAAAGAACTTTTACCAGATTATCATCCGTTTCTTTTACAATGTGTTCATATTTTTTCAGGATATCTTTTCCGGACTTGGTAAGAAAGAGCTTAATAACTCTGCGGTCTTCCGGGTATCTCCTACGTTCTACTAATTTATCATTTTCCATGCGGTCTGCCAATCCCGTCATTGCAGGTTTATCCAGAAATACTTTTTTCCCGATGACGGATAATGCCTGCCCATCTTCATCATTTAAAACACTTAATACATGATGCTGGGGAGATGTGATCCCAAATTCTGCTAAATTATTGTCCAGAGATTTCTTCATGCTTCGAGCTGTTCTTACAACAAGAAATCCGGTACTTTTTTCAATTGTTGACATATTTATAAATAGATATTGATATTTTGAACGGTTAATTTAATTCATATACGTACTATTTACAAGCGAACTTATTTTACAGCTTCTGCTGACATGATATATCTGGTAATTTATCCTCACCAGAAAAGTTTTTATATACTTATTTGTCTAAGACAGTCAATGATGCGTTGATTTACATCTTTTTTCCCAACACTGATTCGAAGGGATTTTTCATGACCAAATATTGCCAAATCACAAACAATTAATCCGTCATCTGCCAGTGTCGTGAATACTTTATTTTTTCCTTCATCATTATCGAAAGGTAAATAAAGAAAATTGGCTTGGGACTTATTCACGGCGAATCCAAGTTGTGTTAATTCATTGAATAGATAATCCCTTTCCCTTGAATTATGTCTAACGGAATGGCGAATATATTCGAGATCATCCAGAGCAGCTTCAGCTGCTTTTTCACCCAACATGTTAATAGATCGCAAGAGTCGTTTTTCTTCCAGTTTTTTAACAAGGTTTTCGCTTGCGATACCATATCCTATCCGTACACCTGCCAAACCATATATTTTAGAAAAGGTACGAAGAATGACCAAGTTTGGAAATTCTTTCTGAAGACGTACTGAATCCGGATATGATTTATCGGTGACATATTCATAGTATGCTTCATCTGCAACTACCAATACGTTACTTGGTATAGTTTCCAGGAGATCCCTTAATGAATCATGGGTAACAATTGTGCCCGTTGGGTTATTAGGGTTTGCAAAAAATATCACCTTTGTTTTATTTCCGCATAGGGGAATGAGATCCTTCAAATTACATTCAGGAGCGGGCATTTGTGCGACCACACACTTTCTCCCGTTTCGCTTTGCACCATAGCTGTATGCCATAAACGTATTATTGAAGGTAAGTATTTCCTCATCAGCGGTGACCAAAAAATGAATAATTAAATCTATAAGTTCATATGAACCTGCCGATACTGCAATATTTTCAGGAGCTACTTGTTGTTTTCTAGCAAGTTTCTCTTTCAACCTTTTAGGAACCCAGTCTGCATAGCAATGAATATCTTGACTGTATTTTCTAATTGCCTCCAAAGCTATGGGAGATGGACCAAGGGGATTTTCATTGGAGTGCAGTCTTACAGTTTTGAATATTTTTTTAGGCATTTTGGTTTTTATTTATTGTAATTATTTTCGCAGAAATAATAATGTAGGGTGCTTTTATTACATTTTAAGATATATCGATCCATATTTGATATTAGAATATAGTTCACATATGAACTATATACAATCATACTATCGGGACATAGGATAGAAAATAGTTATTTTTATTTATCTTTCGGTCTATTCTTAATATTTTATTATGAAGACTTTTTAAGATAATCCTTGATTATTCAACCTTCTTGTCCGAATATTCAGATAAATGATGAAGTGTCTGACAGCTTAAAAGCGCTGGAGAGATTGCCGATAGTATAGTTGCTGATCATCATCAGGAAATATAATCTGTTATTTTCCATTTTCCACCCAAAGTGATGGGACTTAAGCAAAAACCCCATATTCGTGGGGTTTTTGCTTATAAAAGATAGTTTAAATTCCCCTATGAAAGAATACCTTGCTCCCACATCCATTATTGACTGTGATAGCGGCCAGATTATCGCATACGCCGGTGCCGTATTGAAGGATGTGGGTGACGAACCCATCGCGAAAGCCGTCAGTCTCTATTATGCTGTTCGCGATGGTGTTTGGTATGATCCGTATCTTCCTTTCTTTCTCCCGGAACACTACCGAGCCAGTAACGTACTGCAAAAAAAACGGGCCTTTTGTATTGGTAAGGCATCGCTTCTCTGTGCTGTTGGCCGTGCAGCGGGGATTCCCACAAGAGTGGGATTTGCCGACGTGCGGAATCACCTGGCCACAAAACAATTCATAGAATTTTTGGGTAACGACCTTTTTGTGTATCACGCCTTTGTTGAGTTTTACCTCATGGAACGATGGGTCAGGGCGACTCCCGCGTTCAATGTAGAGTTATGCAAAAAGCATCATGTAGCTCCACTGGAATTCAATGGCCGGGAAGATTCACTGTTTCATCCCTATGATGAAAAGAACCGTAAATTTATGGAGTATTTGACGTACCACGGCACTTTCGCCGATATACCGGTGGGCGCCATCGTTTCCGCCTGGGAAGATGCCTACAGCAAAAAGCGCGTCGCGGGATGGATAAGACAATGGGAAGAGAGCAATAAGTTAGGCGGGCGGGACTTTTTTTCGGAGGACATAGTCAAATAAACCGATACCGGGGGCAATCGCCAAAACGGTAAATTATAAATAAGTGTTTTTCAGGTATAGACTAAAAAATACTTTTACTGATATTCCACAATACCTTGCGGCGGTACCAGGCAGACGCCCGGATATCCGTTATGGGATCGGCATATTCCAAAACAAGATCTGCAAATTTTTTACTATCGACTTCCGTTAGCTGATCTACATTCTTTCCCAATAAAAATTCACTGGCGGATGTTGTATAGCGGATCGTTTCCGCCACGGAACCCACCGCTGCACCTGCAGAGGTAATGACCCCATCTTTATCTGCCGTGATATGGTAGGCAAAGGAAGCCAGGGCAATTTCCATGGAATTTCGGTTGCCGATTTTAATGAATCCGGACACGGTTCTTTCTGAAGGCGTAAAACCAGGAATCAACACGTTTCTTAAAATTTCATCTTTCTTCAGAACTGTCATTTTCACACCGGTGAAAAATTCGGCAATGGGCACGGTTCTGATTTTTCCGCCCGTATCCAGGATTTCACAGACCGCGTCCAGCGCAACCAGTGCACAAGATACATCGCCTGCCGGTGAGGCGGTGCATATGTTTCCGCCCACAGTGGCCACTGACCTGATCTGCACAGATGCCAGACTTTCAACCGCTTCAATCAATACAGGAAACCTCTGGAGAGATTCATTGGACAGCACATCCGTCATCGTGGCCAATGCGCCTATCCTGCTACCTTCCTTTGAACTCCTGATTGACTTGAAATCTTTATCTTTTAGTTTTGCTAGGTTAATGACGGTTAAATTATTCTGTTTTTGCATTTGCAATTCCGGGATCAGATCTGTGTACCCGGCACCGAATCGGAAATGATTTTCCTGATTCTGTTTTATTGCCTCCAAAAGCTCTGCAGTTGTCTGTGGACTGACCGTATAAAAATCCATGATCTAACCCTGACCCCTCTCTTTATCACAAATGGTTTTTAGCACCTTTTCCGGAGTCACCGGAAGAGAGTTTATTTCCACATCCAAAATATTTGAAACTGCGTTGGCAATGGCTGCAGGCGTGGGCACCAAAGGAGCTTCCGCCACGCCTTTGGCACCAAATGGACCCGTTTCCTCGTTGGTCTCCACAGGATAAAAGCTGATTTCCGGGATGTCCCTTGCAGTGGGTACCTTATAATCATGAAACGTGGGATTGCGTAAATAACCATCCTCAAAGATCATTTCTTCACTCAAAGCATAACCCATGCCCATGATGACACCGCCTTCGATCTGGCCTTCAAGACCTAACGGATTCAGCACTTTACCCACATCTTGGCCCACATGTACGTTCAACACGTTCACCTTGCCGGTTAACGTGTCCACTTCAACTTCCACGGCCTGTGCGGCGAAGGCATAACATCCGGAGACGTTTCCTTTATAATCCTTATCCTGAAATTCACTGGATGGTTCATAAAAATAAGACACTTCACATAACTCATGAGGCGGTTTAAAATGCAGTTCCCGCACTATTTTATCAATCTTGAAAGCACCCCCGGTTTTTCCCGACCGAATCTCGCCTGCTTGAAACACCAGGTCGTCTGGGTTCGTATTGAGCAATTGGGCCGCTCTGGTAGACAATTTTTCCTTTAATATCTCCAGCGCCCCTAAAAGAGAATTTCCGGCAACAAAGCTGGTCCTGGAAGCATGGACGCCTACGTCCCAGGGTTTTACACTCGTATCTGTGTTGATGATCTTTATTCTATCTAAACCAATACCCAGTTCCTCCGCCGCCATCATCGCCAGAACTGTTTCCGACCCCTGTCCTATTTCACTGGACCCGGTGATGATGGTCAAAAAGCCATAGGGATCCATTTTAAGCGTCGTTCCGCAGCCGTCAGAAGGATAGATTTTTGCGCCGCCGCCTACATGAAGCATGGAAGCGAAACCGAACCCCCGTTTATATCGCTCACCATGTTTATTTTCAGGGTAGCCGCTGTTTTTTACAACAGTTTCCAAAGCCTGTTTGTGGCCGCATGAATGATATTCCAAACCCTGCCCGGTGACTTCTCCGGGGAAATTGGCATTTAGCAAACGAATCTCGGCTCTGTCCATGCCTAGCTCATGGGCCATCAGGTCTATGTTCCGCTCTAATGCAAAGGTGGCCTGGGGATTTCCAAAGCCCCTGAATGACCCGGCAAAAACGTTATTGGTATACACCGCATCGGCATCGTACACGCAGGCAGGCGTCTGATACAGGGATGAAAAGGTCTGCATCATTACAAAGGACGTCCGTGCTCCCCAGGAAGTATATGCCCCATTGTCCTTCATGATCTTCACTTCCCGAAAGGTGAATTTTCCATTTTCATCCGCGCCGGTGGTCAAATCGATGACCATGGATTGCCGAATGGCAGAGTATAAAAATTCTTCTTCTCTGCTATACAGGATCTGGACCGGTTTCCCGGTTTTAATGGAGAGGAGCGCACAGATGGGTTCGAAAGGATGGAGATCAAGCTTGCTTCCAAACCCGCCGCCAATGATGGGCTGGACAACCCGTATTTTCGAAGGATCCATTTTGAGAACCTGGGACATTTCTCTCTGGTAAAGAAAGGGCACCTGTGTCGAACTATGCAACGTCAGCTGACCATCTACAGGAGAGTAATCTGCCGTAACGTTGCTTGCAGCCATGCAGGCATGAGAAACCTTCGGCAAAACGTATTGCCTGGAAACAATGCAGACGCTTTTCTTTTTTTCCGCTTCCAGATCGCCATGCTCATAATGAAAAGACTCAGAAATATTTTTATTGCCGTTTTCCCCTTTGCTGAATTTGTTAATCTGGGGAGCGTCGTTTTTTAATGCCTTAATGGGATCAAAGATGCCTGCTCTTTCAATATAGTTTACCTCGATTAATTCCAATGCTTTTTCCGCAACATCTTTCGACACCGCCGCCACTGCTGCTATTTCATCGCGAATGCAATTCACTTCACCTTTTTTCAATACGGGATGATCCTTGCGATAGCTCAAGTTGGTTACGTCCACATCATCGGCAGTGATTACACATTCGACTCCAAGCAGTGCTCTTGCTTTCGATACGTCAATAGATTCTATGATTGCAGAAGGAAACCTGGAGCGGAGAATGGCTCCATGAAGCATGCCCGGAAGCTCAATTTCTGTACCGTAAATTGATTTGCCGGCAACCCTGTCGCCTGCGTCAAGCTTTGGGATGCGTTTACCAATAATGTTCATATTCTTTTTCGTATTCAAAACAGTGACTCTACGGCATCAATTATTTTTACGTATCCTGTGCAGCGGCAGATATTACCTTCCAGGCCTTTTTTAATCTCTTCCCGATCAGGTTTGTGATTATCTTTGTGGCACTGATCTTGAAACGACTTGATCGCCATTACCATGCCGGAGGTACAGTAGCCGCACTGTACCGCACCATGTTCCACCATAGATTGTTGAACAGCATCAAGAGATTGTTCCCCGCCGGAAAGTCCTTCAACTGTGGTAACTGATTTACCATCAACGTTCAGGGCCAGGTACAGGCAGGAATTGATCACGGCACCATCCACCAGTACGGAACAGGAACCACACTCCCCCTCCAGGCACCCTGGCTTGGTGCCCTTCAGCCTCAACTCGTCCCTGATCAGATCGATAAGCAGATAGGAAGCCGGAATTGTTCTTTCACAAAGTTTGCCATTAATGGTAAAGGATATGCTGCAGAGGTTCTTTTTCATAACACGCCCACAGAATCTCTACCCTTATTATATGCGGCAATATTTACCGCTTTCCAATGATCATTGGGTGATAAAGAGTGAATGGCATTTTGCCAGATCTCGTCCGGGATCTGACTGAATGGTGCTATTACCGATAACAATCCCAGGACTACTACATTCGCTGTTCTGCCAATTTCATCTCCTAATTCCATAGCCAGACCATTAGCGTCAATCTGGAGTACCTTATAGTTTTTAAGTGCTTTAACTATCACTTTTTCAGATGGATAATCATCCTTTTCAGCAGTTGCCGGCAATACAGTGAATTCATTCAGTATGATTGTACCGCCAGGTTTCAACAGCTCCAAAAACCCCGGCCTTAGCACTTCGCTCATTTCCATGACCACCAATACATCTGCTGAATTCGGCACCAATACCGGTGAAGTGACGTCCCCACAGCTGAAGGTAGAAATAACGGATCCGCCCAATTGAGCCATCCCCAGCGTGTCCCCTTTCACAATGTGGCTATCGGCGTACGGCGTCCTTAAGGCAACCTCGGAGAGAACTTTGCCAAAAAATAGATTGCCCTGGCCGCCGATGCCCCGGATGGCAACCCGTAGTGCATCAGGAAGATTTTTCTTTTCAATTTTTACCAAATCAACCGGTTCCGGCTTGGGCAGCTGCGGCATGCCGTTTGTTCCTTTTTGATCTATGGGGACAATGGCGTCAAAGGGACAGCATTGCTGGCAGACAGGATTATTGGCGGCACAATTGGTGCAGAGACTTGTATAGGAAGGCGTCTTTTCATCATCCGTTTCTATCCCCGGACAGATGCTGCATAAATCGCAGTTTTTACAATTATCATAATCAAATTCAATGTTTCTTACCAGTTTCTGCTTATCTACGTTAAGGATGCAGTCCCCTTCAAGGATAAGCGTTGAGTATACACCATCCTTGGCCAGGTCCAGAGACGTCTTCAACTCTTTTTCCACTGCTTTCATATCAAATGCGTCCACGGCAACGGTTCTTCCGCCTTCCGCTTCGATTGCCTTTCTTAAATTGAATTTATGCGGCTGGCCTTCCAGGTTGACCTCGGAACTGGGTGCCGGCTGCCCCCCCGTCATGGCGGTTGAATAATTATCCAGAATAACCTTCACCCCGGGAACATTGCGGAATACAGCATTCCGGGTGGAAGCCATACCCGAATGGCATTCCGTTGAGTCACCGATAACACTGATCACCTTATGGGCCATGTCCGGCCTTGAAAGGACAAATCCCTGGCGCATGGAATCGGAAGCGCCCATGCAGGATACCGTATCCAGCGCATCGTAGAAATAAAGCAGTGTAGAACACCCAATATCACCGAATGAAGCATACAATTTCCGCTTTCGCTTGAGCCTGGCCACAGCAAGGGCAAACGGCTTGTAGGGGCAGCCGGGACAAATTGCCGGAGGCCGGGCCATGGGTGTAAAATCGTTAGTTTTCTTATCAGGATTGTAGTTGATATTCATATGCCGGGATAAGAATTCAAGCACCAGTTCCGGTGTCCAAAGTGTAATGGTGCTCTCATCATCCTTACCTGTTGCGTTGATGCCCAAGAGGCGAACTCTTTCTTCCAGGAACCGGTGTCCGTCCTCAATAACAAAAAGCATCCCTGGAACCTTTTTCGAAAAATCCTTTACGCATTTTTCCGGCAAGGGATTGGTCATGCCAAGGGAAAGAATTGATGGATCAGCCTGGATAACGTTTAGTGCTTCTTGCACAACGATTGTACTTGCTCCACTCACAATAATACCCCAATCGTCCTTACCGAAAGTTTCTTCCACAAGATCGCTTGATTCACACCAGGTCCTGATGGCTGGAATCCTTTTCTGGGTGGTAAAATTATAATTTTCCCTGGCAATATTAGGCATAAGCATCCATTCATGCAGATTGTCGTGAAGTTCCAAAGGATCAATCTTCCGCTGCTTCCTGGTGCGGATCAACGCCTCGGAATGGGAAAGCATTCCTGACGCTAGGATGATGACCGGTGTATTAAAATCACGGCTTATGTCCGCTGCCGTTCGGGCAATATCATACATCTCCTGGTGATTGCGGGGCTCCAATACCGGCAAACGAGATGATGAAAAAAAGTAACGGGAATCAATGACGTGCTGGGTGCTTGAGGGCACATAGTCGGTTACGGCAAAGATGACCAGTGCGCCCGCCTTGCCTTTGAAAAATGCTGAAGTTGTAATAGCATCTGCCGCTTGGAATACGCCGGGAATTTTCATGGTTACAAGAGCGTCACAGCCCGCCATGGCGTGACCCAACCCTGTTGAGACTGCCACCGCTTCGTTTACAGACCAACCCACTTTCATATAATCCTGGGCATATGCCAAGGTTCGGTCAATGACTTCCGTACTGGGGGTCCCCGCGTAGCCAGTTGCGGCATGGTAACCGGCATGAATCACCCCCAGGGAAAAAGCAGCGTTTCCCTGTAAAATATAGGCAGTGCCTGGGGAAGCTTCTATCTGCGCCTGCAGTTTGCGATTCTTGCCTGTACTCATATTATACCCTGTTCTTTTAGACCCTGTATCTCATCCTCACTTAAACCTGTCTCCTGCAATATGGCATCATTGTGCTGGCCAAGCCGGGGTGCACACGATAGGCTATTATCACTCTTGGCAAGAAAATCAGTAGCCATAGGTGCCGGGGAAAGAGCCACGTTCTTACCATCGGGCAACTGGGTTTTGATCAGCTGTTTTTTAACAAAATCTAGTTCGGCTACTTCTTTGACCGAATAGACGGGCGCTACTGCAAGATTCTCACTTAAGCAAACTTCGATGAAGGCCTTTGTAGTGTAATCCTGTAACCCTTGCCTGATATCGCTGTAAATATTTTCCCGGTCTGCTTTTCGGTCATTGTTGGTAACCCGACTTTCTGAGGCAAGGTGAGCAAAACCATCTATATTTGTGAGTTTTTCCCATTGCGCATCGCTGCCAATGGCCAGATAAACAAACCCGTCTTTCGTGGAATAACAATTGGAGGGTACAAAACTGCGGTGTTCATTCGCGCTGCGGGTAAACAGATCCGCTTCATCTTCCACAAATTCCAGCTGGGGCAGGGCAGTGATCAACCATGATGCGGCACATTGTGCCATGGAAATATCAATGCGTTTTCCTTTGTCCGTCTCCTGTTTTTCCATCATGGCCAGTAGCACCTGTGAAAAAGCCTCATCGCCTGCCTTTAAATCAATGATAGGCAAACCGCATAGCATGGGATCCCGATCCGGTTCACCTGTGAGATACATATACCCGAACATCGCCTGCAGGGCCGGGTCATACCCTGCACGGTCAGGATAGTCGGGGCCGAAAGCAGAAATGCCGCACCAGACAAGGGATGGATTGGCTTCCGTTAATATGTCATAGTCAATGCCAAGCTGTTTATATCTTTTGGGAAGTGTATTGCATAAAAACACATCAATGTTCAATTCCTGAATAATTTGTTTTAACAAGGCCTGCCCTGCCGGTTTTTGGAGATTAATCGTGATGGCCTCTTTCCCTACATTTGGAGCAAGGTAATAGGCATGTAAATCATTCTCTCCCGTATCCTCGCCGATATAACGATTCGGGTCACCGGGATTTTCCTGTCCTGGTTTCCCCGGAGATTCTATGCGGATGACCCGCCAGCCCAACTGGACAAAACGCTGTGTGGCGTAGGGGAGTGTAAGCGCCTGCTCGAGGGATAATATTGTTTTCCCTGGAATCAACGGTCTCTAAAAGAAAATAGGTTCTTCATATTCACCGTAAACATCCTTCATTACATGGATGATTTCACCTACGGTGGTATAGGCTTTAACTGCTTCAATAACCGTGGGCATTAGGTTCACGTTCTGCATACAATCAGCTTTTAGTTTTTCAAGACAGGATTGAACTTGTTCTTCATTTCGTTTTGCTTTGATTTGTTGCAGTTTTTCAATTTGATAGTTTGCTGCATCTGCATTGTATTTATGAAATTCCACTGGTTTTGGGTCTTCATCTTTCTGGAATATATTTACACCCACTTTAGGGATTTCTCCGTTTTGAATGCCAAGTTCCCGATCATAAGCCTGGTGCGAAACTTTTTCCTGGATCTTTCCGGAAGCCACCGCTTCAACCATCCCACCCATTTTTTTCACCGTTTTCATTTCTTCTCGAATTTCTTTTTCAAGCCGGTCTGTAAGCGCTTCAACATAATACGATCCTCCCAGTGGATCCACTGTATCACAGATGCCCATTTCATGAATTAATATCTGCATGGTCCTAAGGGAAAGCTCTGCGGCTTTTTCTGTGGGGATTGTATAGGCTTCATCATACGAACAAAGCGCCATGGTCTGGGTCCCAGAAAGGGCACTGATCAGCGCATAATACGAACTTCGGATAATGTTGTTTTCCGGTTGTTCTTTGGTAAGTCCGCCGCCACCTCCGCCGGCGATCATGCGCATCCAGGATGACTTATCATTTTTTGCATTATAGTCTTCACGGATGATCTTTGCCCACAAGCGGCGACCGCCGCGAAACTTGGCAATCTGTTCAAACAGATTTCCATAAATATCAAAGTTGAAAGAAAGCCGGGAAGCAAATTCATCAATATCAATGCCCCGTTTCAAGGTTTCATCCGTATAGGTCTTTGCAATACAGAAGGCATAGGCCATTTCCTGGACGGGATTGGCGCCGGATTCTCGAATATGGTAGCCACAGACACTGACGGGGCTGTACTTTGGAACATGATTGGCACAGTACTCTACCGTATCCACCACCAGCTTGACAGATGGATCCACAGGGAATATCCATGTTCCCCTACCGATAAATTCTTTCAGGATATCATTCTGGGCAGTCCCGCGCAGCGTCTTGACATCGTATCCCCGTTTTTCCGCCAGAGCAAAATACATGGCCATGAGCACAATGGCAGCGCCGTTGATGGTGAGCGAAACGGTTATTTTGTTAAGGTCGATTCCATCAAAGGCAATTTCAAAATCATCCAAGGTATCCACAGACATACCCACGCGACCCACTTCACCGAGGGACCGGGGATTGTCCGAGTTTAATCCGCACTGGGTGGGAAGATCAAAAGCAACATTCAAACCTGTCTGGCCATTTTCGATTAAAAACTTGAACCGTTTATTGGTCTCCTCCGGGGATGCAAAACCTGCATATTGACGAATAGTAAATGGTCGTTTCCGGTACATCTCCGGATGAATTCCGCGGGTAAATGGATATTGTCCTGGAATGCTCTTGTCGGCTTCCGAATCCTGCATGTCTTCTCGAGTATAGAGAGGTTTTACTTCAATGCCTGATTCTAGGGTTACTTTCTTTTTGTGCACTGCGTTGTTCTCTTTATCAGCCATTTTACTCTATTTCTTTCAGGTAATGAACAACTTCTTCCACTGTTGTACCCGTTGGAAAAGCTGCTGCGGCACCAAGGTTTATTAATGTGTCAACATCGCCATGGGGAATATTCCCGCCCACAAGCCAGGGAATTGTCAGCCCGCTTTTACTCATCACGTCTCTCATTTTCTCGCATAAAATCAAATGAGACCCGGATAAAATGGATAGTCCAATCACATCAGCTTTAATGTCCGTAGCCTTTTCTACAATTTCCTCAATAGATTTTCTTAAACCGGAATAGGCCACTTCAAACCCGGCATCTTTCACGGCATAGGCTAATACTTTTACTCCAACATCATGCCCATCCAAACCGGGTTTTGATAATAAAACTTTCATAAATTAATTTGGTGATAAATATCCGGCAGGGCGGTTCCTGTATTTTGCCCGCAAGTCCAAAATATGGATTAATGTCACATATCCACCTTGATTACTACAGCCGCCGCCGTATCTCCGGCAGCGCAGCCGGTGAACAACCCATAGCCGCCGCCCAACAATATCAATTCCTCCATCAATTCAATTATCAGGCGCATTCCGGTAGGCCCTTGGGGATGGCCCCATATTAGTGAGGAGCCGTAATTGTTCATCGTTTCTTTATCTATGCCCATTTCCTGGGCAAAATAGATATCATTCAAAGCAAACGGGTTATGTGTCTTGATTGCCTTTACGTCCGTAATACTAATGCCGGCCATTGCCAATGCGCTTTTTGAAGCGGGCACGTTTGCTGCCGGCATAAAACCTTTCTTTGCCCGCCCTTGAGCAAAACTAATCAATTGTATTTTAACATCAGGATCGGAAGTGAGTTCTGCAGCGCGATCCGGCGTGGTGACAATCATGCCTGCATTGCCATCTGCGGGAAAAGTCTGGCCACCAAAAGTGACCGTGCCATCAGGCAACAATGGTTTAAGTTTTTCCAGCCCTGCAACAGTGGTAGGAAAGATGCCCTCATCAGATTCTACCATCCCAACAACTTTGCGCCCGCTGGGATTGATTTCCACTGGTGAGACCATATAACGTTTGTGGAAAGCGGCGTTATCGGCCAGGGCCGCTTGATACTGTTCATAGCGCAGCAGAGCCACTTCGTTCTGTTCTTCGGTAGTGATCCCAGCCTCTGCCGCCAGATTCTCCGCCGTTTGCAGCATAGCATTTCGTGCAAAAGGATCATAGTTAAAATTATCCCACACCCAGTCCTCTGCAGTACCCTTTCCACCTGGTCCCTTTGGATTTGGATATAGAATGTGAGGGCCGTTCGACGTGCGGTCGGCGGTGATGCATAAAATAGCAGGGTTGTTCTCTTTTCCGGATTCCAGCTCTGATGCTGCGCCGGCAATCACCCGGGCTGATGTAGCGCAGGCCTGCGCTACCATAGGACCGGTAATCCCTTCCGCACCAATCATGCCTGCCACCCAGGGTGCGCCATAGAAAGATGACTTTGACGGCACAGTGGTGCCCAGATGCAATGCATCAAATGCGTCCACTTCAATCTGGCGCGCGGCCAGAGCGCCTTGTGCTACGTCCGCAGCAAATTTCAATGGATGAAGATCCGCAAAACTACCTTGCCATTTACAAAACGGTGTGCTCCAATAGCCGCCGTAAGGAATGTAACTGTTGTTCAATAACATATTTTTTCCTTATAACCCGAGTTCTTTACCAATGTTAATGCCTAAAATTTCAGATGTTCCTCCGCCGATGAGCGTAAAGCGTGCATCCCTTAAATAACGTTGTAGAGGATATTCCATGGCGTAACCGTAGGATGCTAAAATTCTTGAAGCTGTATCGCAAATCGTATTGGCACATTCAGATGCATAGAGTTTCGCAATCATGGATTCCTTTTGTCTTGGTAGATCTTTATCGCTTAATGATGCCGCATAAAATACATAATGGCGAGCCGTTTCCAACTGCACTGCCATATCGGCTATTTTTAACTTTACTGCCTGGAATTTTCCAATGGGCCGGCCAAACTGCTTTCTGGTTTGGGCATATTCCACCGCAGCCTCAAATGCCGCTGTTGCCACACCAATCGCCAAAGCAGCCGTCATAATGCGGATCTCGGCCAGTATTTCTCTGAGGCAGTCGG
>Ga0187827_10001173_pt1 | contig 39187 bp, 30 predicted proteins | sample ETNtaG_39_FD_167969 | JGI IMG/M metagenome (GOLD analysis project Ga0187827, IMG submission 167969) | Marine microbial and viral communities from oxygen minimum zone, Eastern Pacific Ocean - ETNP2014_SV_150_PacBio MetaG (Illumina Assembly) | ecosystem: Environmental > Aquatic > Marine > Hypoxic...
TGCGCCTGAATGCCGAAGGACTGCAGGATGCAGTGGGGTTGCTTACCTCCCACACCGTGGATCAGTTTTCGGATGTCGAGAAGTCGCGGGAAGAGACGATGGCCCGTTGCATTGCAACCGTCGGGCTGACGAATGCCTTGCGTGCCGGTGATCCCGACCATGAAGCAGAACCCGCCGGCACTATCAACCTCCTCTGTTGGCTCTCAGTTCCCCTGACGGAGCGTGCGATGCTGGAAGCCCTGTCTCTGGCCGCGGAAGCGCGTACGGCCGCTATGCTTGATGGCGGTATTCCCAGCTTCCTGTCAGGGCATCCGGCAACCGGCACCGGCACCGACTGCATCGTAATTGCTGCGCCATCATCTGATGCAGCCCGCACCGCAACACGACAACAACCCCTCGAATACACGGGCAAACATACTCTTGCCGGGAGCCTTATTGGCGCCGTGGTATACGAGGCGATCGTGGCGGGAATAGAATGCTGGAAACGGAACCATGGAGAATTTGCAGCCACGAGAGAGTCTTGACAGGCGGAGGTGTCCGCAGCATGAGCTGGCCGCAATCCTTCCAAGCCTGGCGGAATAGACACGGACACCAAATCAGTGGTCTTACGGAATCATGGGGCTATCGTGATCCAGCAGCCATCATGCGGATGGGTCTGTGTAATCGAAAACCAACTGACTGCAAAGGAGCTCAAAAAATGCTGGACAGGCTCTCTCACATCACCGACGGCAAATCAGCCCGATATTCTTCGTGGGACGTATCCGGAAGAAATGCAGATGCATGGTCGATTCCGACCGGCGAGTCCGCGGTACTGGCGGATATCAAAGGTCCGGGGAAGATCACGCATATCTGGATGACTCAGCCCCATCATTACCGGGAGTGTCTTCTCAAGTTCACTTGGGATAACGCAAAGCAACCGAGCGTGGTCGTGCCCCTTGGCGATTTCTTTGGATTGGGTCACGGCATCGTGAATTCCTATCAGTCGATGCTCTTTACGGCATCCACCAGGAACAATAACAATCTCGGCGGGGGGTGCGCGCTGAACAGCTACGTGCCCATGCATTTTCGCGAACGTGCCGTGGTCGAGCTCCTCAACGAGAGCAGCGAATCGCACCGCCAGTATTTCTATGTGGACTACGAAACTGAAGACGTTGCCGACGAGTGCGGCTACTTCCACGCGGAGTTCCGGCGAACAAATCCGTTCGGTGGGTGGGGCCACGAGGTGACTGTCAACCATGCCGAGGCCAACATCGTCAACAAAGAGAGAGAGGCGTGGACCAACAATTATCTGATCCTTGAAACTAAAGGCCGCGGGCACTACATCGGCTGCAATCTTTCCGTCACCAATTTCCAGGGTACATGGTGGGGTGAAGGCGACGACATGATCTGGATAGACGGATACAAGTGGCCCCCCGAGCTCCACGGCACAGGCAGCGAGGACTACTTGAACCAAGCGTGGGGCATGCAGGATAACGCATTTCTTCGCAACGGATCATCCATCCACGAAAGAAACACCGATGGATATCAGACCAGCTACGTGCACCACATCGAAAACCCCATTCGTTTTCAAAAAGAAGTGAAAGTGACCATCGAGCACGGCCACGGAAATCATCTGGCGAATGAAATGTCGTCCGTCGCCTACTGGTATGCTGAGAAGCCGACCAGGGTTGCCAAACCACCGCCAGTGAAGAGACGTATGCCAGTGCTCCGCGACAACCAGGGAAAGTGGCTCTATTCAAAAGCGAACCAGTGCCCCGGAGCGCCTGTCAAGCAGAACGCTGAGATGAAGAAGATGAAGAAACAGTGGGCGAAGAAGTGAGCAGGACGGATTACTCGATCTCCACGGTTTTGGATGAGTAATCGACTTCCAGCCTCTTTCCCTGCAAGAGGCCTACGCCAATTAGTGGGTACTGGCCGCTGTTTGCAGCAGCAACAATCTGTTTCTGTTCCCCACACCAATTAATGAAACAGATGTATAAATCCATCAGCACCGTCGAGCCATCGCCCAAAGCGGCGTTTACTGTTCCAGCTTTCTTCAAACCAAGGTCGGTTACCATGGATTCCGGCAACACGAGTTCACCAGTGAAGCCAGTATCGATCCAGCCAGTTAATCGAGTCGATCGGCCCTGTGCGGCCGCGGCCACCTCAATCTGAATGAGGGCTCGCCCTCCTTCGTCGACCGAACCATTCATTGCACGGTATGTCCGATATGCAGGGCAGCCTTATGCCCAACACGCAACACGTGTGAGAAACGATCCGGGTGTGACTGCCGCGCTGCACCCATGGCCTCACTTATTGTCGCTCCCAGGAAATGCTCGCCCGAGAGCGGCTCGATGGCAACAAACGCGTCCTGGTGTGTCTTCTCCAATCTGTCCTTCAATCTCTTCTCGTATATGTCCTCGGCCTGCTGGGCGTCTGATCCCGACTCAGTGGATTTCATGACGAAAGCTCGCGCAGGGAATTTGGATAACAGAGCATACACGGCCCCATCCAATCCACGACTATTTTCCTGAATGAAATCTGTCTGTTTGCAGTTCATTGAGCCAACTGTACGACTTGCGCTCTCCCCCCCGCAATAGCCACCGCCAGCCATTTTCCGTCGTTCGAGATTACACAGGCTCTTGTATCCCACGGCAACGTCTTCTGTTCTGCCATCGTTCCGTCCTCCAGGTTCCACATGGCCAGCTCCGCTTTCCGCTGCCATTTCTCGTCACCTTGAACGAATGCGACCGTGAGTGCAGCGAGGAGGGAATCACCCACAAACTGCAGCCCTTCGACGCCGCCACCTTTTAACTTCAGGGAGACCTCCTCGTCCCAAAGCTGCCAGTCCTTCCAGAATCTGATGGGCCGCGAAACCAGGCCTTCGCCTTCCAGACCGATGGAAAAACCGACCGCCGCTTTTCTACCTGAACTTGCGAGTGCCACGATTGTCTTGGTCCTGCCGGTGTAGAAGGATTTCCTTTGAGAGATCTCTTCGGGCGCCCCGCCGCTGAGAAGAACCGATCCTGATGTTTCGCCAACAAGGATGTCTTCCCCGCGTTCCCCGCCGATCGCTACGGAGGAAGGGAAATTGAAATCCACGGGCGAGGTGTACCCATTCATGCGTTTCAGATCGCAGAGATGGAGCTCGTTGGGCGACGCGATGGCAAGAGACAACCCGTTCGAGCTGAAACTGGCGGCCTGAATCTGAACCAGCGGTACTCGCAACTGCTGCCGCAACTCGCCCGTGTCGAGATGCCACAAGGCCAGTCGGCAATCTTCGTAACCACGGGGCCTGAACGTGCCGTGGACGCTGTACAAATACAGCTCTTCCTCGTCGTCATCATTTTTTCGTGTACCGAAGGCAAGGCCGAGCACCTCGCCTGTCTTTTCGAGGTCATACCGTTTCTTCTTGTCTTTGACATCCCATACCTCTATGGAACCCGTGTCGCTGCCCACCGCGAGGTGCGGGCCGCTGGCGTCCCAGGCCAGAGAGCGGATGTTGCCTTCACGAATCCGCCATTCGTAGCCGCCTTCGATTTCTCTGAAGGTCCGAGAGTCTACAGAACCGATCTGGGTCGGGAGCGACGCGGCCCGTTTCGATCCACTCAGCCCAACCAGAAGGCACAGGATGCCGACAACGATGGCCGCATAATCAAGATACCCTTTGCCGGCCAGTCTGACTGCCGCAGTGAGATGCCTTGTATCGTCGTCGCGTCTGACGGCCTGGTGGGCTTTGGTGTCGTCATCCGGGCTGACGTCCTGGTCGGCTACGGTTTCGTCATCCGGGCTGACTGGTTCGAACGGGCCGGTCTCCTGTTCTTCAAATGTGTCATCGTCCTGCGGCATCTGTCTCACTCACTGCGGTAGTGCTTGTCCGGCAATTCCCGCAGCCGCTGTGCAGCCTGCTCGGGCGTCAAATCGCGCTGCGGCTCCGCGAGCATCTCGTATCCGACCATGAATTTTCGTACGGTCGCAGAGCGGAGCAGCGGTGGAAAAAAATGTGCGTGCAACTGCCAGTGTTCGGCTTCCCCTTCACCGGGCGCACCGTGCCAGCCCATGGAATAGGGAAACGAAGTCTCGAACAGATTGTCGTACCTGGTCAGGTGGATTCTGAGTATCTCGGCGAGGGACGACCGCTCATCGGCAGAAAGATCCGGCAGGCGAAGTACATGCCTTTTGGGCAGCAGAAGTGTCTCGAAGGGCCAGGTCGCCCAGTAAGGAACGACTGTCATCCAGTGGTCGTTCTGAACAACGATTCTCTCTTCAAGTTCGGCCTCGATGCTCACGTAATCCAGGAGAAGAGAGCGTCCCTGCAGGCGCAGGTAGTCACGCTGATTTTCGTCTTCTCTCTGCACAAAATCGGGCAGTGAGTGGCTTGCCCATATCTGGCCATGCGGATGCGGATTAGAGCAGCCCATGATCTCGCCTTTGTTCTCGAACACCTGCACCCACAGATAATCCTGGCTCAGTTCTTCTATCTGATCGACCCACAATTCGACAACGTCGCGTATTTCCGCGACATCCATATCCGGAAGCGTCAGATCATGCCGCGGCGAAAAACAGATGACTCTGCACGTGCCTTTCTGAGGTTGCCACTGAAACAACGGATGGGGGGATTCGGGGGGGCCGAGCTCATCGGGGATCAGTGCCGCGAAGTCGTTCGTAAAGACAAAGGTTGTCTCGTAATCGGGATTCGTTTCGCCGCTTGCGCGTTCATTGCCGGGACAGAGATAGCACGAAGGATAGTAAGAGGCCTTCTCCGGAGGCGGCAGCGATTCGACCTTGCCCTGCCAGGGCCGTTTAGAGCGATGTGGGGAGACGAGAATCCACTCGCCCGTTAGCGGATTGTATCTGCGGTGAGGATGCTCCGAAGGCGCAAGATTCATGCAGTGAGGATACACGAAACGATTGGGGATTGCGTCAGGACGATGGATGCATTTGGTGTGGGAACCAGGCTGCAGAGAATTCCCCTTTCCTGCTCGTGCCCACACCGTGCCGCGAGAATCTCAGCGAAGTGCTCATGCATCTGGGATGAATCAACCACACGCATTTACTCAGGTCAGCTCTCAATCCACCTCTCTCGGTCTGGCAAACTGCACCTTGCGGTATTCCGCGAATTTGCACGCATCCAGGGTCTGCAGGATCTTTTCGAAAGGAACCTCGGGGCCCCCATCGATGATGACAGGGACGCCGGCCAGGTCTTCCTTGAGCACCAACAGCTTGCTTCGCAGATCGGCGATGTCCTTGCACCGATACTGCTCAAACATGATCCGCACATCAGACCCGTCGTTGGCAGGCGTATCAACTCTGTCCAGGCGTATGCGGATCTCGGGAAATGGCTGCACCACATCTTCGCTCCCACCAGAGACTTGTTGCATCGTCGATTCGATCTTGTGCCGATCAGAAATTTCAGAAACCACCATGAAGAAGATCAGCAGTTGGAAGGTGACGTCAATCATCGGCGTCAACTGCAGGCGAGTGGAACTCTCTTCGATGAACATTCGGGCTCTTGGCATGGTCTTCTCCTTTTCCGGCGAAACGAAAATCTATGATTGGATGCTAAAGAGATGCCCCTGGCCGATCACGCAGAAAGATTTCGACGGTGACTGCGACGAAGGCACGCCCATTCATGTAAGGTGTTCAACTCGCCTCAACCACCGGCATCCATATAATCCCAGCCACATTACATCTGAGAGGAGCAATCAAATGGAGAGCTATTACGACCCCGATGATCTCGCTCGATTCGGCGAGGTCGGCGACCACAAACCGGAGCTTTATGAAGCATTCAATCGCTGGTACAGCGACACCATGGCCGAAGGCGCGCTGCCAAAGAAGACCAAGGCTCTGATCGCGATGGCTGTAGCCCACGCAGTACAGTGTCCTTACTGCATCGATGCCTGGGCGGTGGGCGCCAGGAATGCCGGTTCTTCCATGGACGAAATTACCGAGGCGCTCCACGTGGCCTCGGCGATTCGTGGCGGAGCTACGCTCGTGCACGGTGTGCAGGCAATAAACGCTATGGAGAGAGACTGAAACTCATGGAACTCGTGCACGTATTTGTCCCGCCTGGAATGCGAACGGATGGTGGGAGCATCGAGCCGCAGCTCAACGCGCGGAAGCCGAGAGAGAAACAGGGGTTCGATCCATCTGGGCCGCTGTTCGTCCCGAACTTTCGCCATGAGAAACTGGCCGAGGGTCATCTGCTGTTGGATACCGATGAAGCAAACTGGGTATTTGTGAACGACGAAGGATTCCATGTCATGAATGCCATTCGTGGCTCACAGGGAAAGTCAGCAACCGAGCTGTTTCAAAGTGAATCACCGACAGTAGGGAAGTTCCTTGCTCAGAGCGCAAAGAGAGAGTTTCTTTCCAACGCGAGCCACGACAAGCCTGTCTACACTGGACGCCATCACCTTCTCGGATTGGAGCGGTTGCACGAGTTCTGGATCGTGCCGAACTACGATTGCAACCTGCGCTGCCGGCACTGCTACACCATCGAACAGGTAATGCACAATCCGCATCGCCTGGAGCTCGAAACCTGCAAGGCGGTCGTGGATGAAGCCAAGGCGCTCGGCACGGAGATCTTCTATCTGACCGGTGGCGAGGTAATGCAGCACCCGCAGATCTTTGAGATGGTGGAATACATCGCGAAAGAGCGAAAGCTGATCCTGTTCACCAACGGCATGCTTATCGATCCTGACACAGCGGAGTTCCTGGCGCGATTTCGTGAACGGCTGATCGTGCAGATCAGCATCGAAGGTCACGACGAACAAAACAACGCCCTTATTCGTGGCAAGCGTGCGTTCGGCCCTGCCCTGGAAGGGCTGCGCAATCTGCTTAACGTCGGTGTTCGGGTCGGGGTGAGCTCGACACCAACCAAGGCCACCAAAGAGAGCATCCCTCAGTTGACGGAACTGTTGTGCCAGCTTGAGGTCAACGGCAATCGCACCGAATACCACCACCTGATCATGCTGCTCGACATCGGCGGCACGAAGCGGAATCCGGAGCGCACACTGCTGACACACGAAGAGTTTTCGACAGTCATGGATCGCTGCAAAGAAGAAGCAAAGCGAGGAAAAAAGGAGCGCGGCTCGCGTCTGAAGCTGGCCAACGAAAAGATCATGCACGCGTGCGCGTCGAACGGCCCGAAGAAAGATCTCTGCGGCGCAGGCTACACGATTCTTGGCATCGATCCCGAGGGTAATCTCAAGACCTGCGCGGCTACCATCAACGATACGCGTTTCGACCTCGGCAAGGTTCTGGATGAGCAGGGCAACTACGTCGAAGGCCGCATCACCGAGCTCTGGCAGAACGGCGAACGAATGAAATGGGTGCGCGCCTTCACTATCGCCAGGCAGAAAGGCGAAAGAGAAGACGACCTCCGCTTCTTCCACGGCGGCGCGTGCTGGTACAACATGCAGGATCCGGAAAAGCCGTTAAGTACCGAGCATCCCTTCTATGAGGCACTCGAAGATCAGACTCTTAAATCCATCATCGAAGAAGCGACGAAGCGCGCACGGCATCCCCGCAAACCCGGCCCGGCCATTCTCTCCTACATGCACCGCTCACGTATCGCCTGCGCAGGCGGAAGAAAGACCGCAGACCTCAGCGAGGATGGTCTGGATACCGGTTACTGCATTTGTTTTGCGTGAGTAGCCGAATTCCTCAACCCACATTTCTCAGAAAGCCTGGCGCTCGTAGCCACGGGCTGCCAGCCTGTGAGCTCACATAAAATGAACTTGGCTCACAGGCTGGCAGCCTGTGGCCACAGCCACGAGCCACATCTTCAAATGCGGCCTTTACATCAAGGCGAAATCTGCCCGCAGACGGCGTCAAACGTGTAAACCCATCGGGCATTCGAGCCATCATTCAATCGCGCCAATGAGCCGCGCCACACTCCCATTCCCCGCTTCTCTGGATGATTTCAGTTCCGCCATCTTCATCGGACTGAACGCCTCGGCCGAGAGATGCACGTCGCCGACGTTGATTCGGGAATTCCAGCACCAGATGCCGGCCTGGCCTTCTTTGAGCGGCCTGGAGTCTTTGTAGCGCAGGATTGGAATGCCGTTGATTCTGGCAACGACCTCGCCGTTCGTAACTGTCATCCGTACGACGCTCGTCCTCGGCGTCAGGGGGGCGTGGCTGCCCACCCACTGGACGGGGAAACTTTCATCGTGGGTCAGGCTGGCGACGATCTTGCCGTTCCGCAGCAGCACGCTTCGCTGCAGGTTCCAGCCATTAATGATGCATGTGTAGCCGGAGCGGACGTCCGGCTTGTCCGCGCAGAGGGTGAGGCCCATATTGACGTAGGCGGTGTGCATGTGAGACGGGCTCTGATCCCATCCGTACCAGACGGAGTGTTCCATTGCCTGGTAGCTGATGGATGCATTACCCCTCACCTTGCGTTTATGCCACATGAGGGCCGGGCTTCCCTGGCCGACCATGGCCAGCCAGTGCGAGGAACGCAGGCAGGAGATTCCGCCGTGTACCTCGAACTTCCCGCCGACCGGCAGCCAGTCCGGTGCTGGTCTGTCGAAAAGGTAGAACAGCTTCTTGCCGCGATAGTTCAGCGAGGTCATTTTCACCTTAACGAATTCGCCGCCGTATCTGGCTGCGAACAGTCCGACCTCTTCCCCTTCGGGCGATGTGGAGTCTTTGTGCTGGAGCAGGAGTCTGCCGTTCAGCCAGCCGAGGATGTGCTCGCCGGACCGCCAGAGCTCCATCGACGATTCTTTGGGCAGGTCATTCACTTTGACCGAAGCCACACGCGAACGGGCGTTGTACAGATTCAGATGGCGTTCGTCTTTGCCCTCCAGGACCAGGCGGTAACCGAGCGAAGGATCTTCTCGCACGCCGTGCAGGATCACGCCGAGATCGCCGGTGAGTTTCGTGTAAACGAAATCAGCTTTCACTGCCGCATCGTTGGGCGCGGGTCGATTGCATAAGATTACTGAGCCGGTCGGTGTCGGCTGGGCGAGCAGCTTTTCATCGTTCACTTGCCAGACACCGTCGCTTTGCCACCAGAGACAGCTCGAACGGCTCGATCCGACCATGTGGTAATACTTGGGGCGGCGCCTCAGGACGGGGGCCTCCAACGAATTGACCGTCTTTTCAAACTGTGCCTCCGTCAGATCGGGGACGTCCGTTGGGTCAACCACTTTCGCGGTCAGGAATGGCACGGACTCGATGGTTTTGTGGAAGGATTCCGGTTCGACGAAATCGACTTTGAAATCCTTGAAAACGACTTTGGATATCGCGGTAGACGATTTGATGCCGGGCCGTCCACGGGCATGCGTATCGTCCCATGCCTCCAGGAGGAGCCCGTCGCCGGATTCGACTGCCAGGTACGCGCCCACCCGCTTGAACGCATACTCATTCCAGCCGCCGGCTGCCTTCACTCTTGCCGATGCCAGAATGCTCTTCTTCCCGGCGGACATCTTGATGATCGACACTTCTCCGCCGCTCGATTCGAAGAGGTAGAAATCTCCGGGCGATGACCAGCATGCGAAAGTGCCGAACGTTGCCCGTGTCTTCTTTACTGAGACCTGTGCCGTGTAGTTGCTCCAGTCCGGCTTGCCCGTCAGCGCAATCGAACGCTTACCTTTGCCGGAGAATGTGCCGTCCTTGTCCTGTTCAAACTTGCCTTCTTTTATTTGCCACAAGGCCGCCTGTTCAATGGGTCCGCCGGCAAATCGGCGGACCGGGGAGACTTCCACGTTATCGAAGACCGAAGTTCCGCCTGAAACGAGCAGGCCAACCTTGCCGCCGGATACAGTCATGGTTGATCCCAACACTTTTCGGCCATCCAGTGTGACTGTCACCCGGCCGCTCCAACTCTCCACGCCCAATCTCCACCACGTATTATCGAGGCGGAGCAGGGCGCTTGATTCGACCAGCGTTTCTTTGCCGCCGGCCACTCTGCAGAGCTCCAGTCTGTTTGCCTTTGTCCATCTCAGCAGCAGGTAATGTTTGTCATCCACAAGTGAGAAGACGAGCCCGGCTGCCTGGCAGCCTTCCGGCCTGATCGCAGCCTCGAAATAGTAATCCTTCCAGTAACGTCGGCCGGTGATGCTCAGCCCCTGTTTTTCACTGGTGCCTGTATAGGAAAAGAAATTGGGAAGCTTGTTCGGATCGAGGGTGTAGTTGATGCCCCACTTGCCGCTGAGTGCTTTCCATTGCTGGACCGGTTGCTCGGTTGAACGTGAAAAATCGTCCGCGAAGTAAAAGTCCTGCGCTGCCCATCCCGCGGGAACACGCAGGCCCTCCTTGCCTCGGGGGATGTAGGTGGCGTCCGGCACCAAGAGAATGCGGTCCAAAAAGATGCCGTCCTCTCGATTGAAAAGGTAGAAGGTGAGGTTGCCTTTCTCTAACTTTGCCACGGGGCCTGGCACCCAGTGCCACCTGCCATAAACACCGCCCTGTCCAATCGCTTCGGGCTTGCGGTCAGGCAGATAAAGACCGACTGAATTGCCATCGTGATTCGTCCACCTGGCACGAATCCAGAGCTTATAATCTGCGGTCCGCGTGAGCTTCGCTGTAAAACGTACGCGTCCCAGAATTTCGGGAGGTTTGCCAACGCCCTGCGGCACTGTGAGGCAGGTCTCGCCATTGCATTCTTTATCAGCGACCACACGAAACGGAAACTGCACGCTCATGGCACTTTCAGCTTCCAGAACAACCGTATCCTGGGGTGCGCTACCTGAATCCTCGGCCTGCAGTCCTGACAGAAAACAGACCGAGACAGTCAGAAAAAATAGCATGCTGTTCATGGCGAGAGGGTATAGCCAAACTGGCCAGAGTGGCAAGCGTCGCCGTAGGCTCAGAGGCTAAGAGGTACGGGGCTAAGAGACGTTAAGCCTGCGCTTTTGCGATTGCCTTTTCGAGAAGGGCCCTGGTTTTGTTGACGCCTTCGACAGGGCCGATCTTGCGGCCCTCGTATTCGATCGAGATACATCCGGAGAACTTGCTGGCCGTGGCGATCTTCAACATCTTGAAATAGTCGACGCCGGTCTCGTTGCCTTCCTCATCGAAGTTGTGTGATTTCGCGCAGAGAACGTGTGCCCAGGGCAGCATGGCCGCGAGGCCCTTGTACGGATCATTGTGTTTGAAGTTTCCAAAGTCGGGCAGAGCGCCGCAGTTATCGAGGTCGACCTCTTTCATGACGCCAGCGATCCACTCGCCATTGGCCGAATTTCCCCCGTGATTTTCCACGATGATTTTGACATCTGAATCCTTGGACTTCTCGCACAAACCGCGCAGGCCTGCGGCTGCGTTTTTCATATTCTCGGCCGGGTCACCGCCAGAATGACAATTTACTCGGATGGCCCCGCATTCGAGGGCACGGGCTGTTTCGACCCAGTCCATATGTGCATCGATAGATTGCTGGCGCTCGGCACCTTTGGGCGAATCCAGGCGTTGACGCATATCGACGAGGATCAGGATGTTCGTCAGTCCTTCGCCGATGCTGCGTTTCTTCAGTTCAGCCAGTTGCTTTTTGTCCTTGTGTTTGCCAGCGAATGGCCCACTCCAGTACTCGATGTTCTTGATACCGAATTTATCACGGCAGAACACCGGGTAATCAAGGTGCGTCAGCTTTCCCTGACGAATCCAGCGGTGGAACGTGTACTCCTGAATTCCAAGAGTGAATCGTGGTGCCTCCTCGGCATGGCCGCTTGGCAGAATCAATGGCAGTGAGGCGGCGGCTGTGGATTTGAGGAAAGTGCGTCTGGTTTGAGTTGGAGAGTTTTTCATGGGATTCAGGACTCGATATTCGGGATTCCACAACAGCATATCAGCCACAGACGCTCTCGCCTGAAGCCACATCGTCTCTGCCGGCGCCGCGTCCTTCACAGGCGGCCAGCAATGATTACGAAGAAACTCGCAAGGCACAGTGCGCCTTCCAGCCCACCGAAAATCCAGACCGAGGTTATTGGGCTCTCATTCTTTCTGGCCCATTCGTAATTCTGAACGATGAGTACCCACGCGCGGCCGTGCAGGCATACCGCGATGGCGAACAAAACGATCTGGACGCTTCCGACGACGAACTCGACGAGTTTTCCAAGATTGATGATCATGAAGCTGCCTTCATCTGCCTGTACCTTCACCGACACTGCCGCTGAAAGAAGCAGGCCAAGCAATCCGTACACGATGGCGGTAACGAATCGCAGGAGCGGTTTGCATCTTTCCATTCTTGATTCTGACATAAGTACCTGGAAACTCCCTGCTACGCTCTTGGCATCGCCGTCCTGACTCTCGGTCTCTTCAGATTGAAAACTCTCACCGCATTCCGCCAGTTCAGTTTTTCCAGAACATCATCCGGCAGATCGAGTCCGTGCAGTTTTGGGACGCCTGGCGAATCCGGATCGTCGATGGGGCTCTCGCACCGCCGTCCCGTTTCCCACATGATTTGATGCACCCAGTAGCGGGAGGCGTAACGGTCGAAATCGGTGATGCCGGGAAAGGTCACCAGGTCCGTGCCGAACATGATGCGGTCTGAATTTCGGATGAAAAACTCTCGTGCATCTGCTGCCTGTTCGCTGAGCTCACGTGCTACCCATTTTGTCGCGCTGCAGTCGACCACGAGGTTCGGGTGCTCGTCGAGGAGTTCCTGGAGGTGGTCAAGGTGTTCCGGGTCGCCCGCCATGTGTGCGCCGATGAAGGTGACGTCGGGGTGGTCACGAAAGGCATTTCTGAACTGTCTGTAATTGCCTCGCTTGGTAAGAAATTTTCGCCGGCTCGTGTACACCCGCTCGAACCAGATGTCCGGGTCGGCGATGTGAGTGATGCAGGGGATGCCATGTTCGCCCGCTCGCTCGAAGAGGGGGTATAGACGCCGGTCGTCGAAATACATCTTCTGGTCGTAATTGAATTGCGGCTTGAACCAGAACTTGAGCGCCTTGAAACCATTCTCGACCGCTTCGTCTATCCGCTCGAGAGACTTCTTCTTGAAAATGCGAGGCTTGTCCTTCTCATCAAAAGGTGGCCGGTAATAGAATTCGAAAAACGTTCCGAAGCGTTTGCGCAGCGCCTCGGCATCTTCGACGGTACTGATCGCGATGACTTTATCGATGTGGTAGGTACGAGCCACTTCGACGAACAGTTCTGCTATCTTTGGATTAGCGACATGTGCGTGCGCGTCAATAATCGGCCCGGGGATACGGCGTGGAGGAGGATTGCGCAGATCCACTCCCATGCGGTTTGAAGACATGCCATCCCCGCGTGGCGATGCGACTCTTTTTTTCTTTTTCTTTGCCATTTCTGGATAACGAATGCGTTTCAGATGACAGGCAAAGGTACCCGATAGTCTGAAGTAGAAAAGTGATTCTGATCCCGGCACTTCATTCCTCAGGTGGCGCATAATGCCAGCGAATCTTCTACAATCCTCGTGCGCCCCGGTCAGAGGGGGATGCGGGCCGACGCCAAATAAGATACGACATCGTCATTGCAGGTCCTGGATTCCGAGAATTTATGCGGTTAACTTGCCCCAAAGCGGAATGCCGTAAAGAACTGGAAGTCTTCGATGAAGATGCGGGTATCGAGATCAAATGCCCGTACTGTGGCGTGATATTTCTTGCGCCCGCTTCGGCGGAGGTCAAGGCGATCCGTTTCGAAGATTTTGATGATGAGGACGACGATGACGGTCCGGCCACCAGCGTTGCCACCGTCATTGCCCAGTATAAGGAAGATCCATCGGATCTGATGGTCGGGAAATGGTTCGGCGGCGCCCAGATTCTTCACAAGCTCGGTGAAGGTGGCATGGGCACGGTCTATCTCGCCCAGCACGAGGGCCTGGCCATCAATGTGGCTATCAAGCTCCTCCCCGAAGCCTTTGCCAAAAAGAATCCGGATTTCGTCCGGCGGCTGCGTTCTGAAGCTCGAGCCTCCGCGAGACTGGACCACCCGAACGTCGTCAAAGTCATGAATATCGGAGAAGAAGATGGCTTCCCATTCATGATGATGGAATACGTCGAAGGGGAAACGCTGGATGCCATGCTGGAGCGCGAGAAGAGATTGAAAGTCGAGAACGCGGTCTTGATCACACGCCAGATGCTCGAGGCGCTCGAGGCCGCGCACGCGCTAGGAATCCTTCACAGGGATCTCAAGCCGTCCAACATTTTTCTCAAAAAGACATCCGACGAAAAGATCGTCGCCAAACTTGGTGACTTTGGCCTGGCAAAAGTCGGCGCCATTCTGGATCGCAAAACCGGTGAGGTGACGCAGACCCTGTCCGGCATGATCCTCGGCACGCCGCATTACATGTCCCCTGAGCAGGCGGAGAATCCCAAAGACGTCGATGCTACCTGCGATATCTATTCCATCGGCTGCGTCCTCTATCACCTGATGACCGGCAAGATTCCTTTTCCAGGCAAGACTTTCCTCGAGCTTGTTTTTCAGCACTGCTCTGCCGAATTCCCCGACCCGAGAGACATCACGGCTGAGGTTCCGGAGAGGCTGGTGGAAATCATGAAAAAGATGACGGCAAAAAAACCTCAAGAGAGGCATCCCACCGCCAGAGATGTGCTCAACGATCTTGATGACATGGATAAACCTCCACCACTGCCGCCGACAGTCACCATGGCCACGGGGTCGTTCATGACACCGGCATTCGTACCCGCGTATCAGCCTACCGAAGTGCAGGCGACGACCGAATATCCCTGCTGCCGCAATCCCGACTGCCGTTGCCCGCTCGATCCTGAAGATGAGTTCTGTGATTACTGCGGCGCGCTGCAATTCAATCAATGCCCTGATTGCCATGCCGCTGTTTCATACGGGCGCTCATTCTGCAAACAGTGCGCGTCAAGGCTCTTTCTTTCAAGAGAAGAATCGGAAAACCTGCGCACTGCACGGAAACTGTTTGGCGACAGCCAGTATGTTCTTGCGCTCGAGTTCGTTCAGAGAGTGCTGGATATAGACCCTACGTTCGAGCCGGCCCGCGAGATTCGAACCAAAGCACAGGAAATCCTCGGCAAAGTTCGGGTCCTTCTCGATAAGGCGAGCGAGGCAAACGCGGCCGGAGAGTTTGAAAAAGCGCAGCAGCTCCTGGAAGAGGGCCAGAAGATCAGTCCGGACCATCCGGAGGTCATTTCCCAACTCAATGAATTGCCCTCCCGGATGCTGAGCAAAGATGTCAGCCAGAGGCTAAGCGAAGCGGAACGCACCCTCGCCCACGGCCACAATCAGCAGGCCATCGAATTTTTTAAGCAGGCCCTGGCACTTGAGCCTGACAATCCACGTGCGCTGAAGGGCATGGTGCAATGCCGGGAGTACATCAAGGAAACAGAGAATTTCTACGAAAGCTTGAACCAGTACCAGATCTCGGGCGAGCTGGACAAGGCAATCGATCTCTGTAAGCAACTCCTGGGCATCGAACCGGACAGCGAGTCCCTTCAAACTCTCCTCAAGGATCTGAGCGACAAACACACCAGGGCAACCAAAGCCATGGGCAATGCCGAGGTGGCGTCCGCCGCCCGATCATGGAAGACCGCACTAAAGCTCTGGCAGGATGCGAGCGAGTGCTGGCCCGCGAACGAAACCATCGCAGCGGGCCTGCGGAAAGCGCATGATCGGCTGAATGATTTTGACAAGACCATGAACACCGCGCTCCAGAGATTACAGCAGAAGAAGATCACCAGCGGGGTCCGTAGGCTGAAGCATGCCCTCGAGATTGGAGAATCAAAAGAAGCCCAGGTACTCCTCGAAAAATACGGCCCCATCTGGCTCGAGGCAGAAGAACTGCGCGAGGCAGGCAAAGCATTCGTGAAAGATCTCCTCTGGCGTGACGCCTACAAAAAACTTCGAAAGGCGCGGCGCCTGAACCCCCAGGCCGTGAGCGATAGATCGCTGAAGCGCGTCAAACAGAGGGCCGAGCACGTTGAACGGGGCGTGAACATGATCCGCAATCTTCTGCAGGAGGGCGATTTTCAGGGCGCACTCGGATTGGCGGACGACGGTCTCGAGATCTCCCCCGATCCCGAATTGAACAAGCTGAAGGAAAAGACCCTGGGGCTTATCGAACAGGTTGAAACTCTCACCAGCCGTGCGGAAAAGATAGCTCAGCAGGATCCGGAAACCGCACTTGTCCTTTTCAGGGAAGCATTAAAGAAGCAGCCGGGAAGGAAAGATCTGCAGGAACGTGCAAGAACATTAGAAGAAACGATCTCACAAGACAACGGCTTGGACGAAACGCACGTGGAAATCAGTTGAGGGCTTCAAACGCCCTCTATTCCATCTTCTTCGCCACCACTTGCAGATGCGAGGCCCGTCCCAGCCATGCCTCGTTCCTATTCAGTTTGAGCTCCAGCTTCAGGAGCCTTTGGAACTGTTGACGATCCGAAAGTAAATCAGCGTGTTTCCGAATCGGCAGCACTGTCTTGCCGCGGAGTGCTACTATTTCGAGGCCTGCTTTTTCGACCAGTTGCCTGGCGTCGTCCGGCGAAAACATGTGCACTTGAAATCGCTCTTCCTGTCGTTCTGCGAGCCACATGGTCTCCCCTGTACGAGTAAATCTTTCCAGTTCATCAATCTCGCCACGCTCAAGGTAATAATCGATCCCCGCGCACTTGTTGTCGAGGGATGCCACAAGAATGCCGCCCGGCGCGAGGATGCGTTGAATTTCTTTCATCGCTTTATTGGGGCGCGGTGCATGACAGATGGGGTCCCCTTCAGCGACAGCAAATTCAAACGAATTGTTGTCCAGGTCAGACAGGTCGCAGATATCCGCGCGCACAAAGCTTGCCCTTGATTCCAGACCCATCTCCTCCGCCTTGCGCTGGGCCACGTCGAGCATCTTCTGCGAGATATCCAGAAAGGTGACATTGAATCCGGACTTTGCGAGCCGCAGTCCCCAGACACCGGTACCGCATCCAAGATCGATCATCCGGGCAGAGGTGTCTCGCGGCAGAAAGGGCTTCCAGCATTCCCAGGTGACGGCTCGATAAAACTCCCAATAGTCGCCGCGATAGATATCGTCATAGCGATGAGCGACCCGATCGTGATAAGTGATGGCAGGATTCCGGGCATTCTTACTCATTACTCATTACTCATTACTCTTCACCCCATCACCTTATCCACCATCGATGTCACGAACTGCATCCACAGAAGAACGAGCATCCTTATCTTGTCTCGATAGAGGAACAACAGAGCCGCGGCCAGGGACAGGTAAGGCCCGAACGGCATCCGAGTCTGCTTTGTCCGCAGAATGATTGCGATGCCAGCAATCGCCCCGATGACCGACCCGAGAAGCAGCGTCCCAAGGCCAACTTCCCAGCCGAGGAATGCGCCGATCATGGCGTTGAATTTCACGTCGCCGAAACCCATTGCATCCTTCTTGAAGATCACCTTCCCCAGCACGCCCACGGCCCAGACCGTGGCCGCGCCGACCACCGCGCCGAACAGGGATTTGATCAATGCCTCGATATGGGGCCCCCAGCTCAGGTATGACGCGTAAGCAATCTTCTCCACCTGGGCATTGAGAATTACATCCAGCAGCGGATCTTTCGACCCTCGAAACCGAAGATTGTTGTGAAAGTAAGGGAAGGCGAGGCTGATAAGAATCGCCACCACCAGCCCGCCCAAGGTGATCGAATCGGGAATGATCTGGAAATCGAAATCAATAAATGTCGCAATCACCAGCGCCGCCAGGAACACACACCCGATGAAGTAGGCCGTTACGAAGTACGGATACCGGTACCAAAACAGAATGACGAGATCAACATCAAGGAGACTCTCCGGATAAAGCGGGTGTGATGCTACAAGCGCGTGATAGCAAAGCACGGAAAGTCCGCCCATCAATACTTCGATGCCGAGGTATCGAGCGGAGAAAAACGTTCGACAATAACGGCATTGGCCGCCAAGGCGCAGGTAGCTGAAGATGGGAATATTGTCGTACCACAGAACCGGCTGCGCGCAGAACGAGCACCGGGACGGCGGCCGACAAAGGGAGAGCTCCCTCGGCATCCGGTAGATGCAGACGTTCAAGAAACTCCCGAGAACGGCGCCGAAACAGAATGCGAAAAAGTATTCCATGGTTCAGGGGAGCATCTTCTCCAAATACCTGGAAGCGTTCAAAGGGGATGGTGGGTGGTGGATGGTGAATAGTGAATGGCGCCGATCTGCCACCTGTTTGCCCGCCTTCAACCGTCGGACAGTCAGAGTTCTGAAACGAACCAGAGAGGGATTCTGGTCCGAGCTGCACTGGAGCGTTAGCCCCACACAGTGCCCCAATTCAAACATTCAGTTCCGCGGTCTGGCCGAGGTGCTCAGCGTATCTCTCCCTGACCGGTTGAACGTGCTCCTTGATGAAACGTACCACCTGTTGCGGCGAACGGCCGATGAATCGTTCCGGGGTCGCCAGGTCTCCCAACTGGTCTTTAACGGATTCGAATGCAGGATCGGCGGCAAGACGAGCGATAAGGTCGTTGGGCGCGCCCTGTTCACGCAGGGCGACCGTTACCTCCATCGAATGCTGGCGGACGGATTCGTGGAGCTGCTGGCGATCTCCGCCGGACTGCACACCGGCCATGAGGATCGATTCCGTGGCCATGAACGGGAGTTGTTCGCGTACGTAGCGATCGAGGACTTTGGGATAAACGACCAATCCGGGGATCACGTTGAGACAGATGCTCTGAATGGCATCGATGCCGAGGAAGGCTTCAGGAATCGAGAGCCGGCGATTGGCGGAATCGTCGAGGGTACGTTCGAAGAACTGGCTGGCCGCGGTGAATGCCGGATTCATGGTGTTCGAGATGACATGCCGGGCCAGCGCGGTGAGGCGCTCGCAGCGCATGGGGTTGCGTTTGTAGGCCATGGCCGATGAGCCGATCTGTTTCGTTTCGAACGGTTCCTCCAATTCGCCCCGCGTTTGCATGAGGCGAATGTCGTTGGCCATTTTATGCGTGGTGATAGCGACCCCGGCCAATGCCGAAAGGACGGAGTAATCGACCTTGCGGGGATAAGTCTGACCGGTCACGCCGTATCGTTGCGTAAAGCCGAGTTTTTCAGTGACCAGCTCATCGAGCTCGTCGACCTTGTCGCCCTCGCCTTTGAAAAGCTGCAGAAAGCTCGCCTGGGTGCCGGTCGTGCCCTTGACGCCGCGGAAGCGGAGAGTCTTTTTTCGGAATTCCAGCTCTTCCATATCGAGCACGAAATCCTGCAGCCAGAGCGTGGCCCGTTTACCGAGCGTTGTGAGCTGGGCCGGCTGGATGTGGGTGAAGGCCAAGCAGGGCAGATCCTTCCATTCGGCCGCGAAAGTCGCCAGAGCATCGATGATCGCTGCCAGTTTCCGAATGACCATATCCAGCGCGTCGCGAATCTGGATCAGGTCCGTGTTGTCGCCCACGAACGCGCTCGTCGCGCCGAGGTGGATGATGCCGCGGGCCTTGGGGCAGACCTCGCCGAAGGTGTGGATGTGCGCCATCACATCGTGGCGAAGCTCCTTCTCCTTCTGACGGGCGAACTCGAAATCGATGTTGTCTTCGTTGGCCTTGAGCTCTTCAACTTGCTCGTCCGTGATTTCGATGCCGAGCTGCTGCTCGGATTCGGCCAGCGCGATCCAGAGCCTTCGCCACGTGCGGAATTTGCGGACGTCTGAAAAGTTGTAGCTCATCTCCTCGCTGCAATAGCGATCCACGAGGGGATTGACGTATTGTGTGCGGTCGACTTCTTTACCCATTTCTGGCTCTCATGCGTGCGTAGTGATAGATGTATTGCTGGGCGTACCCGGCATGTTCTCCCCACCTGTCTGAAGCGAACTGGCGGATGTCCCGATCCGGGATTTTCCGGCCGCCGAAATACCAATCCTGCACGGCCCGTTTTATCCAGACGTCCACGGGAAATGCCTCCGAAAAATCGAGCGAGAAGAGCAGAACACAATCGGCGATTTTCTCTCCAACTCCCGGCAACTCAACCAGCGCGCTCTTGGCATCATCGTAGCTCGCATTTCTGAGCGACTCCAGATCGAGCGAAGGGGCGACCTCGTTCAACTCGGCAAGGAATCGTGCACGGTAACCAAGCCCCTCCCTGCGCATGGCTGCTTCATCGGTAAGCTCTCCGGCTCTCGGAAAACTCCGGCTCTGGTATCCGCCGAATTCGATGGGAAAACCAAAGAGGCGACAAAGCGCGTCTATCTTCCTCTTGATTCGCGGAATATTCGAAGCCGAGGAGCAGATAAAACTGACCAGGCATTCCCAGGGCTCCTGTCGGAGAACGCGAAGTCCCGGAAATTCATGCAGGGCCGGCCTCAGGATCTCATCGTTTTCAATGGCCCTGGGTAGAGATGCCAGATCTTCATCCAGGGCCAGATACTTCCTTACAAACGCTCTGTCGCAGCCGCCGTATCGGAGGGTATCGCCGTGTTGCTCAATCCGCAGGATGCTGCTGCCGACCCGCACCCAGAAGCCATCATCCACTTCCTCAAACCGAAAGATCTGTCCGGAATACAGCGTCTCCCGCAAGTCGAACGTGCGCAGGTTCGTAGTCTGCATTTTCATTATTTCGAGTGTATGCCGGCCGTTCTGGTTGTCCAGAGGCGTGGCAGCTTCTCTAACTGCACTGGTCTGTAATTGCGGTCAGGTATGAGTGGACAGGCGAATGGGGACAGACGAATAAGACCAAAAGACCTCAAGTCCTTAAGGCCCGCTACGCCTTCAGCCAAAGACGGCTTCTTTCAAGTCTCGAGTTAGAATACGGCGTTCAACACCCGGAGAAACATCCATGCGATACCGCTCGCTGAGCGAAGAACAGGTCGAGCATTTCCTTTCCCGCGGCTTCATCAAACTGGAAGATTGCTTCTGCAAAGAAACCGCGCAACAGTGGATCGATGATGCCTTCATCCGGCTTGGCTACGCGCCGGACGATCCTTCGACCTGGGCCGAAGCCAGGTTTCATCTGCCCAGCATTCGTCGAGTGGAGGTGAGAGATTTCGCACCGAAGGTATTTGACGGTGTATGCGACCTTCTCGGTGGTGAAGATCGTATCCATCCGAACGTCGGCTGGAGCGATGGGTTCATCATCAATTTCAACTCTGGTGCGGACCAACCGTGGCAGCCACCTTCGCCTCTGGTAAAGGGCTGGCACAAAGACGGCGATTTCTTCCGGCACTTTCTCGACAGCCCCGAGCAGGGCCTGCTCACACTCGTCCTCTGGGATGACGTCTTGCCACAAAGCGGAGGCACTTTTGTCGCCTGCGATTCAGTGCCCCAGGTGGCGCGCCGCCTCTTCGAGCATCCGGAAGGGCTGCTGCCCGGCGGCTTCGGAGGACTGATCGAAAACTGTCATGACTTTGACGAAGCTCTCGGTCAACGCGGGGATGTCTATCTGCTGCATCCTTTCATTCTCCATTCCGCGTCATTCAATCCGTCGGGCCGCCCCCGTGTCATCACTAATCCACCGGTGGGACTGCGCGAGCCGATGCGATTCGATCGAGAAGATCCAGACGATTATTCACTGGTGGAGCTGGCCATCATCCGTGGCCTCGGCTGCGAAAACACCGTGGACTGGCAGCGAACCGGCGAGCGTGAGCGACTTGTTCCTGAGCGCGTTCGCCGCAACAAGAAGATTCTGGAAGAACAGAAAGACAGGCTTGCCGCGGCTGGCGTTGCCATGTGAACAAGTCCTACTGAATTGGCAGCTTCAGGCTCATCTCCTTCTTCCCACGAAGCACGGTGACCGGCATTTTCATTCCCGGCTTCATCGCATCCAGTGCGTACATGAGGAACTCCGTCTCCGTGGCGCGTTTTTTCTCGCCGTCGAACGCGGTGAAGACGTCGTTCTTGCGAAAGCCGGCTCTGAGGGCGGCGCCATGCTGGCCGTAACGGCCAAGGTGCGCGATTTTAAGGGCCAGACCGGCAGTTCCGAGCCCGGCCTGCTTGCGTTCTTCGTCAGTGAGATCCTTCAGAAGGACACCACCGACCATGCGGCGCAAATCCCACGTGCTCGTGCGCCAGGTGATGTCGCCTTTTGTTCGCCAACCGGACGGCAGCGCAAGTGTCACTTGCCGTTCTCCGCCTCCGCGGCGCACAGCCGCTTTTACCTGGCCGGTGTCCCCTGTGTGATGGAGCACCCACTGGATGTCCGCGGTGGAAAGGATGGGCTGCCCGTTAAGCGACACGATTGCGTCGCCCGCCTTCAAGCCAGCAGCGGCCGAGGGTGAATCCGGGCTGACGGCCTTGACGGTGGCTGGACTGGCCGGGTCCATCTGCATGCCGATGGTGTCCGGCATGGGCCAGGGGAATAGAATCTTCCTGGGAAACGTTTCCTTCCGACTGCGATAGACCATGCGTTCGGCACCGACGATCTGATGGCAATGCAGACAACTGCGCGCCACCTGGCCCTTGTAATCGAGCGTGGCCTTGAATCGGCGCAGCGATGGATACTGCTCCGGCTTGGCATAACGCGGTTTCTTTCCCTGCTTGCCCGTCAGAGATTCACGGTTCGCGGGATAGCCTCGATGAATTTCGAGCGCGGCTTTCATCGCGCCACCGAAGCCCTGCATCGAGATGTCACGGACCGCTTTGCGATCCGAGCGCGTTCCGTAACGGCCGTAAATAGTCTTATCCGCATTCATGAAAAACGCGGCGAAAGTCAGATCGTAATCAAACTGAAAAAGATTCAGGTCCATGGAATTCATCTGAACCACGCGGACACAGACAAACTGGTCCATGAGAGCCTTCAATCTAGATTCGCGACGGACAACCTGCCCGTCAAAATCCACGCAAGCGTGTCACGGTATTCAGCGGAACACGATGAGCAGCGGCTTCTTCGTCTTGCTGGCGATCTCGATGGCCCTCGGCAGATCGTTGTAGATCCAGCTCTGATCGCTCTGCAAAGTCTGCCGGTCTTCCCGGACCATCTGGTCGCGAGTCTTCTTCTTTTCAGCGAACGAGAGGCTCGTGGCAAGGACGAGCAATCCTGCGAAATATGCTCGGTGATGCTTCATGGTATTGTCCAGGTAGGCGGATGGGGGACGTGGATATTAGGCGCAATCAATTATAGAGCAAGGATTAAGTTCCCGGTAAAGACACATTCGGCTTAGCAGTGGCCAAATACTCGGGAGATGCATTAATTGCACCCCTCTGGATGGAGCACTGGAATTGCAAGTGAAAAAGAAAAGAAACCACCACTGCGGACGTACTTTCCAACCGCGCACACGGCGTGAAATGCTGGGAATATGTGCCCAGGGATTCGGGGCTTTCGCTCTTACTTCTCTGATGGGTGACAAGGCGTACGGAGCTAAGGTCGGCAACGGCGCCCGTGCGTTTGCTCCCAAGGCTCCCCATTTCGAGCCAAAGGCCAGGAATGTCATCTTCCTTTACATGGATGGCGGGCCTTCGCAGGTCGACACCTTTGACCCAAAACCGATGCTCGACAAGTTTCACGGCAAGCCGTACCCGGCCAGGATGGAACCGACACAGTTTGACAACCGCGGCAAGACCATGGCATCGCCGTGGAAGTTCAGTCCTAAAGGCAAGTGTGGTCTGCCCGTCAGTGATCTGTTCCCGTACGTGAGCGAGTGCATCGATGATATCGCGGTGATTCGTTCGATGACCTCCAATTTCTCCGATGCACACGAATGCGAACTACTTTTTGCACACCGGCAGCGGGCAGCAGGGCCATCCCAGTATGGGCGCCTGGTTCGGCTACGGCCTTGGCAGCACAAACGAAAACCTGCCCGGTTTCGTCGTCCTCAACGGTGGGCTGATTCCGCCGGGCGGCCTCGACAATTTCAATACCGGATATCTGCCGGCCACCTACCAGGGCACGGTTGTCAACATGTCCGGCTCTTCCATCGAAAATATCAAGCCGACCGAGCCGACGCCCGCGCACCAGCAAAACAAACTCAACCTGCTCCGGCAGCTCGACCAGTCCGTCTTGGGCCGCATGGGGCATGTGGATCAGCTCGAGTCTTCCATCGCGAATTACGAAATGGCCTATCGGATGCAGGCCACCGTGCCGGAATTGATGGACATTTCCGGCGAATCCGAAGCTACTAAAGAACTCTACGGCCTTAACAGCAAGTTTCGCCAGACAACAGTTTTCGGGCGCGAGTGTCTGCTTGCCCGCCGCTTGATTGAACGGGGCGTTCGATTTGTCGAACTGACCTGTCCCGGCGGGTCGGGCGATCGCTGGGACCAGCACGGCAACATCAAAGACGGCCACGCCAAGAATTCCCGCGCGGTAGACCAGCCTATCGCCGCTTTGATCAAAGACCTGAAGGCCCGCGGGCTTTTCGAGGAAACGCTCCTGGTATGGACGGGGGAGTTCGGCCGGACGCCCTTCGCCCAGGGCTCGGGGCGTGACCACAATCCGTTCGGCTTCTCGCTCTGGCTGGCCGGGGCAGGAGTTAAGGGCGGGATAGCTTTCGGGGCGACCGACGAGTTTGGATACAAGGCCGTCGAGGGCAAAGTCAACATCCACGATCTGCACGCCACCATGCTGCACCTGGTTGGCATGGATCACACGAAGCTCACGGTGCGCTTCAGCGGGCTGGACATGAGGCTCACGAATGTCCATGGAGAGATCATCCACGAAATTCTCGCCTGATTGCACGGGCAGTAAGAATGCAATAACTTGCCTTTCAGCACGACAGAATGATTGAAACACCCCCTAGACATCCCAACTTCCAAGAAAAACCCTAGTTCCATATGGAGAAAACCATGATTCGACACCTCAGCGCAGCGGCCATTCTTCTTGGCCTCAGCACCATGTCTGTTCGAGCGGAAAATGCCGCTATCAGCAAAGACCTGTTCGTGAAGAAGGTCTGGCCGATGTTCGAGGCCAAGTGCTTCAAGTGCCACGGCCCCAAGAAACAGAAAGGCGAACTGCGGCTCGATCAGAAGGCCGCGGCATTCAAAGGCGGCGAGAGCGAAAAGCTGAGCATCGTGCCGGGGGATGTCAAAAAAAGTGAGTCGATCGTACGCATTTACCTGGCGGAAGATCACGATGATGTGATGCCGCCAAAGAAGCCGTTTCTGACCAAAGAAGAAAAAGATACCTTCAGCAAGTGGGTTCTGACCGGGGCTGTCTGGGACAGTTCTTTGAAAGCCACGGTCACTGACGAAAAGGTCGCACGAAAGGTGCCGCCTGCCGACCCGGCCACCCTCAAGGCCCTGCAGGATGCCGGCGCCCTCGCCGGCCCGCTGGCTCAGAACACCAACGTCGTGAGTGTGAATTTCATGCGCGTCTCAAAGGACGTCAATGACAAGCACCTGCCGCAGCTCAAGAAGATCGCCCTGCAACTCGAATGGCTTAATCTGGCCAACACAAAAGTCACCGACGGAGGTCTGGGCAATCTGAAAGATCTGAAACACCTGACTCGGCTGCATCTCGAGAAGACAGGTATCGGTGATGCCGGACTCGCTCATCTCGAAGGCCTCGCAAATCTCGAATACCTCAACCTCTACGGAACGAAGGTCACAGACAAGGGCCTGGCCTCTATCGCCAAGCTGCCGAAACTGAAAAAGGTCTTCCTCTGGCAGAGCAAGGTGACGGACAAGGCTGCGGATGCCTTCCGGAAATCGCACGCCAAGGTGATGCTCGACAATGGCTGGAAGCCGCCCGCAAAGCCGCCTGCCCCGGCCCTCAAGACGGTCAACGATAAGTGCCCGATGTCCGGGAAGCCGGTCGTGGCTGCACACACCTTCAAATATAAAAACGAAGAGATTGGTTTCTGCTGTCCAAAGTGTCTCGCCAAGTTCAAAGCCACTCCTGAAAAATGCATTGGCGCAGTTGTGCGCGTGAGGAAGCCGGTGGCCAGGGGAACGACAGCGAAAGTGGGTGCCACAGCCAGGGTCGGAGCAACGGCCACGGCCAGGGTCGGCGCCACGGCTACGGCCAGGGTCGGCGCCACGGTCAAGATCGGCGCAACGGCCACGGTAAAAGTCGGCGCAACGGTCACCGCCAAGACATTCAACAGCAAGTGCCCGCTCAGCAACAAGAATGTCAACCCCGCACACACCTTCGCGTTCAAAGGGAAGACTGTCGGCTTCTGCTGCCCGAACTGCCTTGCCAAATTCAAGAAGTCGCCGGACAAATTCTTTGCCAAGGTGAAGCCATAGGGGCGAAAAAATTGCAGGAATGGAAAGGGGCAGGCCGTTGGGCTTGCCCTTTTTTTGTGCAGGAAGCCCCTCAGGTGGATCGGAGCACTGCCGCCTGAAGGCGTGAGAATCCCACTTCGCCTGAAGGCAAAATTTCACGATGTCCCTCTCCCCGCTAAAAGAAATCATCCTTGACGAGATCCGCTCCAGCGGTCCGATAACCGTGGCCAGATACATGGAGCTCGCGCTCTATCACGTTGAGCACGGTTACTATCAACGAGCGGTCGAGATCGGCAAAAAGGGGGACTTCTTTACGAGCCCTCATGTGAGTGCGCTGTTCGGTCAACTGATCGCCAGTCAGTTGGAGGAGATGTGGGAATTCATGGGCCATCCCTCGTTCCAGATTCTGGAGATGGGCGCGGGGCACGGACACCTGGCAGCGGACATTCTGGATAGCAAGACGATCTCGAGAGGTCTCAGGGACGCTGTCAGCTATTGCATTGTCGAATCAAGCGGCAGGCTCCGTGAAGAGCAGCAGCAACTTCTCGGCGATCGCGTCCGATGGCTGGAATCTCTCGACTCATTGAAAACCGAAGAAGTCATCGGGTGCATCCTGTCCAACGAGCTGGTGGACAGTTTCCCCGTGCACAGAGTCTGTGTAAATGACGGCCAACTGCTCGAAATCTATCTCACCGAGCAAGATGGCGAGTTTCAGCAGCAGCCCGGCCCCGTATCTGATGTCGCCATTGCCGATTATTTCAAGGAGATCGAATTGCCGGAGGGAATCGAGACCGAAGTGAATCTGAAGGCACTGAACTGGATGCGCGACCTCGCACGAGTGCTTCACCGCGGTTATGTCATCACCATCGATTACGGGCTCACAGAATCCGATTATTACTCACCCGCCCGGATGAAAGGCACCCTGCGCAGCTTTCAACAGCACCAGGTCAGCAGCGATGTGTTCAGAAATCCGGGTGAGCAGGACATCACCGCGCACGTGAACTTCACAGCGCTCGCAAGAGAAGGTGAAAAGGCAGGTCTGCGCACGGAAGGTTTCACCGACCAATCGAGATTCTTGATGGGGATCGGCGAACAGGACATCGCCGAAGCTATGGCGGCTTACCCGGGGGCCGGCATCGAGGATACGAAACGCCGGGCGGCCATCCGCAGTCTGTTCCATCCGCAAATGATGGGGAATGCCTTCAGAGTATTGATCCACTCGAAGCGAATGGATGCATCGTCCCTCAGCGGCCTCAGAAAATCGAAAGCGCGGCTTTGAGCCATCTGGCATTAACCCTCTTCCGTTCATTCGACTGGCACGATATCGCACTATCCGCGACATTTATCCCAGTGGGCTTCTGCTTCCTCTCTTGCTTTCTTGATGTGAGAAGAACCTTCCGGTCATGCCGCGACTCATCGTCATCAAAGGTGCCGACCTCGGCACGACATTCAAGATAGTCCGGAATGACAAGTGCCAGATTGGAAGGCGCAGCGATAACGATCTACCCCTCAATGACGAATCACTCTCCCGCTATCACTGCGAAGTGACCTACGACGGCAAGAAGGTCATTCTGACAGACAAAGGCAGCCGGCACGGAACGATGGTCAACGACGAGACCATTCGAAACAACGCCGAGCTTACGGACGGCGACAAAATCAGGCTCGGCAAATGCGTTCTGCGTTTTGAATGGACAGCCGACCGTAAACGAAAACACGAAGACAAGCGCAAGCTGCATCTGGACGATGAAGAGGAGCTCGACACTCGCGCCATGGAATATGGCCCAACGGTGGATTCGGATTCTCCCTCACCGGATATTTTCGCGCCGCCCGATGATGAAGAGGACGAGGATTACGATACCGATGACAGCGGGGTGGGTATGGCCATGGTCAAAGCCGGGGACATCCCTCCAGCCGAGCAGAAGACCTCGCCGGCCCCCGCGGCTTCACCGGAAGCGAAGAAGAAGCGGACCCTGATTACCGTGGCCGCGGTCGTGGCCGTCTCGATACTCGTGGGCGCCGCCGCACTTCTGCTGATGAATTACACCCGCCAGGAAGAGCCGCAGGGACCTGTCCCCATGGAACAGCTCAGTGATGCAAAGGTCGTCGTCAACAACATTCGGATGCTTCTTCAACGCCCGCCCACTTACGTTATCGATATTGAGGTCACCAACACATCCACAGAAGAATTATCAGTGAAAGTAAAGGACTTCCTCGCGGTAGATACTGTTGGGATCGCTTACCGCCCTCTCAAGCCGACCAGTGAGAATGATTTCCGAAGCGTGAAAATCGAACCGGAGGCCGCCGTAGAAGGAAGCCTGAACTTTGAACTCCGCATGGGTGCAGAAATCCAGCGTCTGATCTTTCAGAGCCGCGGCTTCGTTTTTCTGGAACTGGAGTAGGCCGTTGGCGCGCGGCCGAGTCACCCATCGGACCTTACTCATTACGTATTACTGACCATGCCCGAACAACTCATCCGTGTAGCCCACAGCCCAGATTCTGACGACGCGTTCATGTTCCACGCGCTTGCCAATGAAAAAATCAATACCGGGAACTTTCGGTTTGAACACATCCTTCGCGACATCGAGACCCTCAACCAATGGGCTCTTGAAGGGAGGTTCGAGGTCACCGCCGTCTCCATTCACGCCTACGCGTACCTGTCAGACAAGTACGCGCTTCTGCCTCACGGCGCAAGCATGGGCGAGCAATACGGGCCCCGGCTGGTCGCCAGGGAGAAAATCAGCCCGGACGATCTGGCGGGCCGTACCATCGGCGTACCCGGAACGATGACCTCCGCGTTTCTCGCTCTGAATCTGTTTCTGCCTGAACCGAAATACAAAGTCCTCTCGATGGAAGAGATCATGCCAGCGGTGCAGAGCGGCGATATCGACGTCGGCCTCATCATCCACGAAGGCCAGCTCACCTACGTGGACGCCGGCCTTGAACTGATCCTGGACTTCGGTGAATGGTGGTATCAGGAAACCGGCCTGCCGTTGCCACTGGGGGGCAATGTCATTCGCCGCGACCTGGGCGAAGAGACTATTTTCGAAGTCTCCCGTCTCCTCCACGACAGCATCCAGTACGCCCTGGAGAACCGGCAGGAAGCCCTCGATTACGCGCTGCAATACGCCCCCGAAATGGAAACCTCACTGGCCGATGAATTCGTCGGCATGTACGTCAACGACCGCACTCTGGATTACGGCGAAGAGGGCAGGCGGGCAGTCCGCGAATTCCTGAAGCGAGGCGTGGAATCAGGCGTGGTGACGAGAGATGTTGAAGTGGAGTTTGTAGGCGGCAGTGGTTGAGAGAATAAAAAATATCAGTAAGAGCGGGAGAAAGAACTTCAAGTCCCGGGAATACTCCAGCAGGAAATCACCACCATGCCCAGAACGGTAACCTTCAAGGAAGCAGTGCATGAGGCCCTCGATCAGGAAATGGCCCGTGACAGCACGGTGATCCTGATAGGGGAAGATATCGCCGGTGGCACCCATGCCGACGGAGATTCCGATGCCTGGGGCGGGCCTCGAGGTATCACCAAGGGGCTCTACACGAAATACGGCGACCGAGTGATGGACACCCCGATCAGCGAATCCGCCTTCATCGGCGCAGCTATCGGGGCCGCCACCTGCGGGCTGCGTCCCGTGGCCGAATTGATGTTCATTGACTTCATGGGCGTCTGTTTCGATCAGATCTTCAACCAGGGGGCAAAATTCCGCTACATGTTCGGAGGCAAGGCGGAAACTCCGGTTGTGATTCGAACCATGTTCGGGGCCGGTTCCCGGTCGGCAGCCCAGCATTCACAGGGCCTCTATCCTCTCTTCACCCACATTCCCGGACTGAAAGTGGTACTGCCGTCGAATCCCTATGATGCCAAGGGTCTGCTGATCCAGTCGATCAGGGACAATGACCCCGTCATTTTCTGCGAGCACAAGCTGCTCTATTCAGTGGAAGGAGATGTGCCCGAAGAGCCATACGCCATTCCTTTCGGTGAGGCGAATTTTGTGAGGGAAGGCGACGATGTCACGGTGGTGGCCCTTGGCAGGATGGTTCACATCGCCATCGAGGCCGCGGATAAGCTGGCAGAAGACGGCATCCAATGCGAAATCGTCGATCCGCGCACTACCTCTCCGCTCGATGAAGAATCGATCATCGAGAGCGTTGAAAACACCGGGAAGCTGGTGATTGTCGATGAAGCCAGTCCCAGGTGTGGAATGGCCGCGGACATCGCATCGCTGGTGGCGACCCAGGCGTTCGATTCATTAAAGGCCCCCGTCGTGAACGTGACCCCTCCTCATACCCCCGTCCCTTTCTGCGACGAGTTGGAAGACCTCTACATTCCCGACGCGGCAAAAGTCGAAGCCGCTGTGCGCCGCGTCGCAACGGGAGGAAATGATGCCTGACAAAAGTGTGATTCCCGTCACCATGCCCAAATGGGGTTTCGCGATGAAGGAAGGCTGCGTCGGTGACTGGCTGGTAACTGAAGGCGAGGCAGTAGAAGCCGGGAGTGAAGTGCTGGATGTTGAAACGGACAAAATCGCCGGAGCTATCGAAGTGACGCATTCAGGCATACTCCGCCGGGCCGTCGCCCAGTCCGGTGAGACACTCCCGATCGGAGCTCTTCTCGGAGTGATTGCCCCCGCCAGCGTCCCTGATTCGGAGATTGACGAGTTCGTCCTCCAGTTTCAGAACGATTCTGTTCGTGAAGAGGCGGCAGCGGAAGACAGCGGGCCCCAGCCAGAATCGGTAAAGACAGGGGATGTACAAATTAACTTGCTCAGGCTGGGAACAGGTGACAGAACCGCAATTCTTCTTCATGGCTTCGGAGGCGATCTCAACAACTGGCTCTTCAATCATCCGGTCCTGGCAGAGCAACACACGGTCTACGCCGTGGACCTCCCGGGACACGGAAGCTCCTCCAAATCAGTCGGTGAGGGCAATCTCACTTCGATGGTTGCAGTCATGCGGCAGTTGCTTTCAGAATTGAAGATTGACCAGGTGGATTTGGTAGGACACTCAATGGGCGGCGCCATTGCTCTCCAACTGGCCGGAACTGAACCAGGGCTGGTTCAGTCTCTGGTCCTGATTGCCAGCGCGGGTCTGGGGCCCGAAATCAACACGGGCTATCTGAAAGGATTCACCGAAAGCCAGAGCCGCCGGGAGCTAAAGCCCCATGTGCAGCAGTTATTCAATGACTCCTCCCTGGTCACCCGGCAGATGGTCGAAGACGTGCTCAAATACAAACGCATCGACGGGGTCCAGCAGTCCCTGCAGACCATCCTGGACAGCTTCATCGAGGGTGAAAAACAGTCTGTCGACCTGCGGGAGGCCCTTGAACGGATCCGCATCCCTTCCCTGGTGATCTGGGGAGCGGAAGATCGGATCATCCCCGCTGACTACGCCACCGCCTGGCCTGATAATGTTGAGGCTCACGTGCTGCAAAACTGCGGGCACATGGTCCACATGGAAGGAGCGGCCGCAGTCAACCGGCTCATCCTGGATTTCTGGTCTGATTGAGACGTGACGGTTAGCAAAGCCATCCCACGGATGACATTACTTGATGAAATTTTTGAGCGTTCCCCCTGGGGTCCCGATGGGTCCCGCCCAGCGGCCTGCGTAGCATAGGTCTCCAGACCTGTGGGCTGAAACGGTTCTGATCCGTGGGATGGGCCTTGCCATCTGTGGGAAGAATCCTCGGATCGGCGAACGGCTGCTGTGGGAAAAAAGGTAGTAGGCCGAGACATTTACGGATTTGAATGACAATTTTCAGGGGCAAAGCCCCGGGCCGTTTGCCTAGCCCAGCCCAACGGGCTGGGTTTTCGGGCAGCTCATCCTTAGGGGCAACGCCCCGGTCATCTGCCCCAATGAATGGCCTCCTTATAAATGGCCGGGGCGTTGCCCCTTTTCAAAACTCTGAACCATTCACCCAGCCCGTTGGGCTGGGCTAGGCAAACAGTCCGGGGCTTCGCCCCTGAAATCCGTCAAAACGTCTTGGAGGACTAGCGTTACGCTGATAGCTCCTGTGCCGCCTGCAAATGAAGCTTCCGATGATAAAAACCCAAATGACTACTCTTCTGATGGCCCTGCTGCCTTTAATGCTCGAAGGGGCGCCCCAGGCAACCACCGTCACCCTGGCAGAAGCCCTGGGTTCGGACTGGAAGCACGAGCTCATTCACAAAGACCTCTCCTTTGAGGAAGGAGAGCTTAAGCAGGCCACCGCACGAATGACTGATGAAGACGGCAAGGAAATTCCCTGCCAGATTTCACACGTCGAGCGCGCCCTGGACGGCTCGGTCCGGTCGATGAAAGTCTGGTTCTTCGCGAACCTGTCCGCAGACGGCACGGCTTCGTATTCCATCATGCCGGGCGAGAGGGGAAAATCAGAATCAAGCCTGAAGGTTACCAGGGGCGACAAAAGTGTGGCCTTGACGACGGACGCACCCGGATCGGTGGGAGTGCGGCTTCTCGGAGGCGAACAGATTTTCGATTGGCCGGTCAACCTGCAAGACAGCTTCAGCCCGATTCAGGCGCTCGTCACGCCGTCGGGCCGCCGGGTGGGAGCGGGGACCTTTAACGCGCCCTTCCGTGTGAAATCGATAAGATCCACCATCGAGTCTGCCGGGCCCCTGTTTGCCGAGGTCGCCATTCGCTATGCATTTGAAAAGGGCTATTGGATATTCAAAGCGCGGATGCTCGAAGGCTGCCCGATGATCCAGATTGAGGAAGAGTTCAACACCGGCGACAGCGGCCAGACCGCGAGGGAGTTTGATCGTTATTACTCCCTCCTGTTGAACACCGGCGGATTCAAACCTACGCAGGGCTGGTATTCGGACAACAGCCCGAATCCGAAATTCTACGACCTGGGCAAGCGGCTGATACCCAAGGCCTGGGAAGCGACGGGAGCGCTGCCCCGCAGTAACTGGATCGCGTCGCCGGTGAACGGCTACACCCTCACTTTCAACGAAAACCGCGACGACTACTACCTCACCGGCTGGCCCTCGGTCATGCCCAAGATCGGCAGCTTCATCCGCTTTGTCGAGCCGGGAGGCGAAGCGATCGGCTTTGCGAACCTGCACATCATGGGGTGGCGCGATGCCATGGCCATCCGGTTTCGCACGAACAAAGAGGGCGAGCTTCGCGTCAATCTGCCGATCCAGAAATTCAAGCAGGATTGGGGCACCGATGGCCTTGGAGACGGCTCACCAAACTACACCGGCAAGACCCTTTTCGTCGCCTCGAACACCTGCCGCCGCAGCTACGGGATCATGATTACGCCGGCCGAGGATGAAAAAGAGAAACGGTTGGAATCGCTTTCGAGCATGACCGCGCATCTCGCGGCCCAACCGCTCGACCAGGTGAAGGACTGGCCTCTCGACTGGCCGGACCCGATTGACGAAACGAAATGGGCTGACGCACCCACAAAAGCCGGTGAGCGGGCCCTGAAAACCATGCGCGGCCGCATGCAGCTCGCCCGGTTGGGAGGCAACCTGGTCTCCTACTCCATGGGCAATCATTACCACTTTGCCAGGAACATCTATCCCGGCATCCGGCAGGTGATCAGCGACCCCAAAAAGATCAGCGCCGGTCAGCGGAAGGAACTCCGCCGGCTCTGCGCTTTCGAGGCTTACCGGCAAAATTCACCGGAGCTGTTTCCCTACGGAACGGGTGTGCATCTGAACAATCCCAACATGACCATCATGGCTGTCGAAGCGCGGGCCAAGTCTGCGTACCTGGTCAAAGACCACCCGATGTTTCGTGAATGGGGCAAAGTCACGCTGGGGCTGATGCAGGATTTCTTCAGGCGTTACACGAAACCATCAGGCGCACCTTACGAGAATCCTCACTACACGCTCGGAGTCACGCTTGAACGAGCGGCCGTCGTCAACGACATCCTGATGGAAGCGGGAATCGGCGACGCACTCGATTCGCCGCTTTTCAAGAAGACCATGCGCTTCGTCTTGAACTGGCTGACCCCACCTGACCCCCGCTTCAACGGCCACCGGGTCGTACTGCCCATCGGCAACTGCTCGTATCAATCCATCAAGCCCGAATTCGGGGAACGGTTTGTTAACTACTACAGGGAGCGTGACCCGAAGCTTGCCAGCCAACTGCAATGGCTCGTCAATCAAACGCTGCCGGAAAAGAAGAAGCTGCGCATCGTCGACGACCTGGCACCGGGCCTGAAGAGCGAGTGGATTCGCGACTACGGCGTCATCTTCCGCCACGGGTACGGGACAAAGCACGAGACCATGATGCACCTTCTGGCCGGCTCATGCTTTGGCCACTATGAAATCGAAACCGACCACATGTCTTACACTCTCTACGCGAAGGGCCAGCCGATCCACCTGCACTTCGGGAACGGATACTTCCCCATCTACAACCGCCCGTGGCTGCGCAACCGCATCTCGTTCGACATGAAGATGGAAGCTCCGGAGCGCACCAGAATTGATGTCGAGCAGGCATCGTTCACTCCGGAGGCCGAATATTTCCGTGCGGTGCGTGAGACGAATCAACTCCTGCCCCGCAGTCCCGAATACCCTCTGCTGGACCCGCGGGGAATGAAGTGGACGAAGGAGGAATCCGCAGGCTGGAATAATTCCATGGCCCAATGGAGCGCGCCCGAAACCTTCATGCCGATGACGATCTGGCATCGCCAGATGCTGTTCCTGAAAGATGAAGACCCGGCCGGTCCGAATTACTTCGTCCTGCGAGATGACTTCGGCGGAAAGCCGACCGTTCCCACCGACCTCAGCCTCTGGTTCCTGGCGAACACCATGACACAGAGCGGCGAGGTCTATCACTTCGACGGCCAGTGCAAAGTGGACATGGACGTCTTCGTCCACACTCCGAAGTTTGGCAGCTTCGATGCAAAGACCGCGAAGTACGGGCACGTCCAGCAACCTTACATCCGCTTCACCGGCTTCGACCCAAAGTTTCATCCCGGCGGCAAACGGCGGGAAGACCAGCTTCTCCTGCGCATCCGGCAGCCCGCGGGAAAAGGTTACCTCGTTGTCCTGTATCCCCGCCTGAAGAAGGGCGACCCGAAAGCCAAATTCACTCGCCTGGCCGAAAACGTGGTCAAAGTGGAGACCGCCCGGTCCACTGACTACGCATTCGTCTCGCCGTGGCCATTTTCTTTCAGCGATGACAGGGTCAAGTTTCGCGGGATGGCCGCGGCCATCCGCTTCTACCGGGACGGAAAAGTCACGATAGTAAACAGCGAGGGCAAGGCCGAACTGGAGGCCGGCGGCAAGACAGTGCGCGGCCTCGGCGCCTTCGTCGTCTCAATAGAGAATGGCAAGAGTACCGTCGAAACCTTCTCAGAAGGCGCTTCCGCTGAAGTTAAGTGATGGCCGGCGGGGGGAGCGGGCTTGACCCTCCACTTCGCAGTTCTTTGAGTCGGCAACCAGGCGACCTCATTCGTCGTCGCCTTGACCCTTGCTCAGAAGCTCGACTTACAATGCCTGAAAAACTCGGGGTCGTAGCTGGCCTCGGACACTCCAGCTGCGGTTGCGACCGCAACGCCGCCTTAAGACGAAGAGAGAGCTTAACCAGCTACTTCTTCCTCTGCTTCCGCGCCTCGCGCAGGACGTCTTTCTGCAGGAGGTAGCCGAAACCAGCCTTCTCCAGTCTCTGAATCAGTTGCTTGCGGCTGCAATTGAGGGCCCCGGCAGTAGCGTCCAGATTCCATTGTTGAGCGGCGAGTTGCTGGAGCAGATAGGCCCGGCGTGCCTGGGCATGGGAGAGACGGTAAGTCTTCAGGTATTCCAGTGTGCCGTCGTTTCTGACGATCGCTTCGCCCAGGTGGTTTTCCTGCCGCGGCTGCAGGTCGGTCATGAACTGCTGCAGATGAAAAGGTCCGAACCGGTAGCGGCTGGTTGAAGTCACTTCCCGATCGAGGATACCGTCCGCCATCGACTGATACAGGGAGGACCAGTCACCTTTCATACGGTTCAGTTCCTCTCGCAGGTCCGTCAGGCTCGTCACCGCGTCTTCGTTCATTCTGAATTCAAGCGGCGCAACCTGGCTGTAAAAGCAGCCGGCCCAGAGGAACAGGTCGCAGTAAAAATCCTCGATGAGTGCTCTATGAAGAGCGAAATAATCTGCCGGATGCGATACCACCATCGCTGATGCCAGAGCGTCTTCGACAAATACGAGAACACCGACCTGCCCTTCATGGATTTCGAACATGCGCAAGGCATCGGCAAGCCCATCAATCGCATGCCCGCTCATCGTATTCTCGATTCTGGGGCTCAGGCCATACGAAAGGGCATGCCGCGAGTATTCGCTCCAGGCAACACTCGGGCCGCCGAAGTAGAGTGAAAGAAATCCTTCCATCGCTGTGTGAAGGGGGAGCATGCGCAGACGGTTCTTGTCTTCCCGCTTGACCATCCGGTGCGCCAGCCGGACGGAAGAGGATGCGTCTCGAATGACCTTTCCGTCTTTTCTCACCTGCATTCCATACGCGGCCACCGGGCTCCCGTCATCGCTCCAATCCACGACCAGCCCGTGAGGCACGTACGAGCAGTAGATGGAATCCGGATCTTCCCAGTCCTTACCATCCCTCGAAACAAACGCATAATCGTCACCGTAGCTCCTGATAGCCAGGCGGAGGTCGTTCCGGACCTTTCGCCTGATGAGGGGCACGAGCCTGACAACACCGCGCCAGACTTGCGTGGGTGCGACCTCCAATCCCTTCAATGGGATGCGTGAGAGCAGCGGCGGCTTCTTGCTCATTCGTAGGCTCCGGCAAGAAAATCGCGGACACGCTCGTAGAGGTAGTCTTCAAGCTCTTCGAGTGGTGCTCCGCCGGTGGCAAAGCGTGCAAATCCAAGCATCGTGGGCAAATCTTCGGCATCTCGAACACCGACCGTCGGCATGGCTGCTCCCAGATTGCGCGGTTCGAAATTGTCTGCATCGAAAACGGGATTGATATGAACGATTTGCGTCGTTGATTCCGGGTCGATCTTCTTGCGAAAAATGCGTGCAACCTCGCCTGCGCCTTGCGGCGGATCGTTTTCGAATCCATCAGAAACAATGACTACAAGATCGGGGTTCCAATCGAGGGCATTCAGCAGAGGCTCTCCGAGTGCAGTCTGGGAGCCTGCCTGAACGAGTATTTCCTGTTCGACCGCAGGCGACCAGAACGCGCGGTACTCCCGTGCCGCATTTCTGAGCAGATAGCTCGACCCCAGGGCAATGGCCAGCGGGCGGCGGCGCTTTTCCGTAGAGCCGGAAGATGAAAAGCTCGCATCCAGAACGGCAGCCACCTTTCCAAGCTTCGCTGGTGAACGCTGCAAAGCTCGAGCGGCGGACCGATTCAATCCATCGTGCAATTCATCCTGCCTTTCTTTCCTGACCTCAACCGGCAAAGAAAGCAGATAAATCGCCAGCCGCGTCAGGCCCAGTCTGCCGAGTTCGATGTCCATATCGACCTCTGAGCTTTGGGACGCGCTCTGCATCCGAAACTTCTCTCCCGCCGTCATCCGGCCCCTTATGCCGGCCAGAAACTCGTCCCGGGGGATTCGATGTTTTGCAGCCAACCCTTCGGCCACGGTGTATGGCAGGTCGTACACCGCTGCCTGGCTGTAATGGGCCTGGCGAAACTTCTCGAACAGTTCATTCTCGAAGCGCTGATTTCCTCTTGCGCAGAATAGGAACCGGCCGATCTCGTTCTCCAGCTTCAGGTGTGCGTGCGCCACCGCGTCACGAACTTTCGAGCGGTACTTGACCGCGTGGAAAGATGGATCCTTCTGGTTTTCGAGATAGCGGCGAATCACTGCCCTTGTCCGCCGATTATTCACCCGCCTCTGGCGGAGTTCCCTGAAAACCTGAAAGACGCGATTAGGCGGCAGCCGCTTGAGCGCAGCGGCGATCAGTTCTCCCTCTTCGGCGCGCATCCCTTTGAATCTGGGGCTTCCTGCAGCCAGAAGGTTGCAGACGATCCTGGCCTGATTGAAATGATTGATGCCCGCTGCAAGGGTCCTGGAATACAAACGCCGGTAGTTGCCCAGCGTATAGGCATGCAGGAATTCAATAGAAATATGCTGCCCCGCCGAGTCGCCATAGAACTCGTGCTGCCTTGTGCAGGCAAAGCTGGCGTTGATGAACATCACCAGATCTTCCCGCTCGACCTGCTCCAGCCGCGTTTCGATTCTGGCACGGTTGCTGATCCCCACATCCACGTTCCGCTGGTTTATGAGTAATTAAGAGCGCCGCTCGGGGAGTATTTAACGCGACCAGCTAAAGTAGCTTCAGAGGCTAATCCGGAAGTCACGCCCGAGTCCCACAAGCGGCGCATTAATCTTAGATGGGCGGCGCGATGGATCAAAGGACCGGCGGAGACACAGAGGCACGAGAGCTCACGCCTTTATGATCTCAGGAGATTGAAGTCTCAGGCTGACTTCTCTGCGTGCGTCGGTGATGCCCTAATCCTTCGTCTGAAATCTCAATTCGAGCTTCCCGGTCTCATTCTCTGTCATGACTTGCCCTCGCCGTATTTCCAGTCGTCAGGATTGACTCGAATCCAATTTGGATTGAGAACGAATTAGTATACAAGTCTTCCTCAGTAATCGTGGCATTTCGAGACAGTTAGAGCAGTCGCGGAAGGCCCGCACTACAAATCAAACTCTCATCCAAACAATCATGATCACACGCGAAATTACTCCTGACGACTTTAAAGCTGTCTTTCCAGTTCCGCCGCTCGCACGGAGCAGAGATGCAGAACGGAGCATCCATTCGGAAGAAAACCGGAAGGTTATCCAGCACATCGAAGGCGGCGGCCACCGCAGACTGATGTACGGTGGCAACGCGGTTTTTTATCACATCTCACTCAGGGAATTTGAGGCAACCCTTGGGATACTGGCCGAGCATGCGGCCGATGATACGTGGGCCATTCCGAGCGTTGGGCCCTCATTTGGAATGGCCATCGGTCAGCTCGATATTCTCAAGGATCATCCATTTCCCTCCGCGATGTTTCTGCCTGTCGGGCCTCCGCAGAATCATGAAGGCGTCTATGCCGGCATCAGCGAGTTCGTGCAACGCTGGGGCAAACCGGTCATTGTCTACGTCAAGACGGAAAGCAATCTCGGCGTGGAGCAGATTGCCAGGCTGTTTGATGAAGGTACAGCCCTCGCATTGAAGTATGCGGTAGTGCGAGACGACCCATCAGAAGACGCGTT
>Ga0187827_10001175_pt1 | contig 39164 bp, 35 predicted proteins | sample ETNtaG_39_FD_167969 | JGI IMG/M metagenome (GOLD analysis project Ga0187827, IMG submission 167969) | Marine microbial and viral communities from oxygen minimum zone, Eastern Pacific Ocean - ETNP2014_SV_150_PacBio MetaG (Illumina Assembly) | ecosystem: Environmental > Aquatic > Marine > Hypoxic...
ATGACCTGATGGAAAATTATGGCGCCGATGCGCTGCGCCTTTATCTTATCAATTCCGGTCTGGTGAGAGCCGAAGAACAACGTTTCGCTGACGCTGGCGTCAAAGATATGGTGCGTCGCGCTCTACTACCCTGGTTGAACGCATTCAAGTTTTTTAATACCTACGCACTGATAGATCAGTGGCACCCTGATGACTGGCAACCGACAGGACAGTGGTCTGAAATCAACAGCATCATGGACCAGTGGATTTTGTCTCGACTGCAGACATTAAAATCAAATATCTCTCTAGAGATGGAAGGCTACAGACTCTATAACGTCGTACCTGCCCTGTTTGAATTTATCGAAGATTTGACGAACTGGTACATCCGACTGAATCGTACGAGATTCTGGCATGAAGAGATGAGTGAAGATAAACACGCTGCTTACCACACACTCTATACAACGATCCATGAACTGAATCTGAGCATGGCCCCGTTTGCACCATTCCTGGCTGAATCGCTCTATCAGGCTATGAAATCTTTGCGTGCTGACAACGAAACTGACTCTGTCCATCTCTGCGCATATCCTGATCCTGAAAACGCACTCATCCAACCCCTGCTGGAACAGGCGGTTACCCGCATGCAACACATTATCCTGCTGGGTCGACAGAAGCGGAACCAGGAAAAGATCAAGACAAAGTACCCCTTGAGATCTTTAACGATCATTCATAAAGACACATCACTGCTCGATGAAATAGCAAAACTTCAGGATTACATTCAGGCTGAACTGAACGTCAAGGAAGTGAAATACTCGAGCGAAGAATCGAAGTACATTGACCTTTATGCCAAACCCAATTCACCCGTGCTGGGCAAACGTCTGGGCAGTAGGTTTAAGGAATTTAAGCTGGCTATTGAAACCATGTCCTCTGAGGCTATTAGCAAATTCCAGAATGATGGCGAGGTCACTATCGATGATGAAACCTTCAAGCCAGAAGATATTTTGGTCTTTAGAGAAGCCAGAGAGGGTACCAATACGGTTTCTGACCGGTTTATTTCTGTTGATACGGACTGTGAATTGGATGACGATCTCATCGACGAGGGATTGGCGCGTGAGGTTGTTAATCGCATTCAGAAATCACGTAGAGACCTGGGTCTGAACGTGGTTGATCGCATCAATCTGAATATATCGGCAAGTGAGAAACTGCAGGCTGCAATCGTCGCTCATCAGGACTACATCAAGAAAGAAACCCTGGCGGTTCAACTCACGCTCAACCAGGGAAAAGAAGGTCTGGAGTTCTTGATTGACGACCACGAACTCTATCTAAGTATCGAAAAGACTGGCTAGCCTGGAAACAACTAGCCTGGAAACAAATAGTAACTCTCTTCCTGCGCGCCTCTGATTGCCTGATTCGCTATATCCAGAAATTCGTCAACATCGAACGGTTTCCGCATGAAATAAGCGTGTGCATCATCTGTAATCACCTCAGTCAAGCCAGGTTGAGGATAACCGCTAAGAAGTACAATGGGCATATTGGTACCTTTTCCCTAATCTTCTCGCTGAGTGAGGGACTCAGTTTCCATGGCACACAATTGTGTGTCGATGAACCTCGCCAGCTCGCAGGTCAAGAAGTATAGTAACCATTTTCCAGATAAAGCAGATTCTATGGACAACATCCTTGATTTCTCCCTAGAAGACATGGCCCTGGCGGTCCGAAACAAGGAAATTAAGTCAGTACAACTGGTACAGGGGTTTCTGGACAGAATCGAGAAAGTCAACAAACCCCTCAATGCCGTCGTCCTCTCAAATGCCGAACAAGCCCTGAAAATGGCAGCCAAGGCGGATACGGAGCTTGCTAACGGCAACCTGCAAGGTCCTTTGCATGGCATACCCATGACTATCAAGGACAGCCTGGATACAAAAGACACAATAACCACCTGGGGCACAACCGGTCGGGCCGACTTCCGACCCGGTAGGGATGCGACTGTTGTCACGCGATTAAGGGATGCGGGTGCAATTCTGTTAGGTAAGACCAATACACCTGAATTCACTCTGTGGTTCCAGACCGACAATCTGGTCTATGGTCCGACCAGAAACCCATTCGATACTGATCGTACCCCGGGCGGCAGCAGCGGTGGCGCAGCTGCCATCATCGCGGCAGGGGCCTCTCCCTTTGACATAGGCACTGATACGGGAGGAAGTATCAGATTACCGAGTCATTTTTGCGGTATTACGGGAATCAAACCTACAACCGGACGGGTACCGTGCACCGGCAATGCTCTGCCAAGCGCCGGTCTGATTGCCCCGCTAAGCCAGCCAGGCCCCATGGCGCGCTATGTTGCTGATTTAGCCTACCTTTTACCCCTGATCTCGGGGCCAGATCTGATTGATCCTTTTGCTGTACCAGCCACCCTGGATGATTCTCGTTTTGTCGATATCAACTCGCTCCGAATTGCATTCCACACCGACAACGGCATCAAAACACCGATGAGTGAGATCACAGGTGCAGTCAACGGCGTTGTCCAATTACTGGCGGATTACGGTGTTTCTGCCTCCGAGGCCAGACCTGACGGAATCGAGATGTCAAATTTCATACTCGGCCGGATATTCGCCGCAGATGGCGGTGAAATGGTGGAAGCGTTGCTGGAAGATTGTCGAACCGATTCACCTTCACCAAAAATCCAGGAAACCCTTATTCGAGATCAAACCGAGATAGACCAGCGGGAATTTGCCCAGATCATCACCCTCTGGGACAATTTCAGAAGCTCGATGCTGGCTTTTTTTGACGATTTCGATGTTTTGATATGCCCGGTCAACGCCCATACCGCCATTCCGCTGGGAGAATTGGAAGATATGCTGAATTATACCTATACCAGCGCTTATAACCTTACAGGCTGGCCTGGCGCAGTCATCAGAGCGGGAACCGATGACCATGGGCTGCCAATCGGGATTCAGATTCTTGCAAGACCCTTCAGGGAGGATTATTGCCTGGCAGTAGCAGCCTGGCTCGAGGCCCGGCTTGGTGAATTTTCAAAACCCCAAATCCACAGCGTTTAACCTAAAATTCACTTCCGGACGTTTACACTTGTACAAACAATTCACGGAAAATAGATGCGGCATCTGGGGAAATAGGGTAAAAGAAAGGCGCAGAAAACTACCAAAGCACCGCACGTCACTGGAAACCAAGAGGACCAATAAGTATCCTACATTGCTGTTCTTCGCATGTATGTATGAGTTGTAAGGAAACTATATGAAATCGATTGTAATCAGATATCTGTCTTGCCTGTGCGTCACTCTTGTCATGACTCAGACCGTCAACGCAGCCAACCTCTCGGATGTCTACGAATTAGCGGTCAACAACGATCCTCAGCTGGCTGCTGCCAAAGCGTCCTATATGGCCAGTCGGGAGAGCGTCCCACAGGCCCGATCAGGCCTGCTGCCGAATATCTCCGTATCAGGCACAACTACTAATACGAGCAGAACTACTCCAACCATTTTGGAAACCGGGTTAAGCAGTACGGTCACTAATGATTTTAATGATCACAGTTGGCAGGCCCAGTTGCGTCAGCCCATTTTTCGGCTGGACACCTGGTTCCAGTTTCTGCAATCAAAAAATGTTGAAGCCAAAGCAATGGCGGATTTCGCCGCAGAACAGCAGGAGTTGATATTTCGAGTCACTGACAGCTACATGACAATTCTTGAATCCAACGATCGACTCGATGCGGCAAATGCCGAGCGTGGTGCAGTAAAAAGACAGCTGGAACAGGTACAACAGCGTTTCGATGTCGGCCTGGTTGCCATTACCGACGTCCTTGAATCGACGGCTGCATTTGATTCATCCACCGTCAGCGTCATTGAAGCTGAAGGAGCCCAGGTAATCAGCTTTGAAACTTTGCTTCGTCTGACAGGACAGTCTTTCGACAATATCGATGCGCTTGACGAGGGCTTTCCAGTTGAATACCCCGAACCGAATGATGAAGAAGCATGGGTTCAGCGAGCTCTGGTGGGAAACTATTCGCTTCTTGCAGCTCAGGAGAGCGTCAATTCAGCTCAACGTAATTTGTATGCTGCCAAGAGTCGGCATCTGCCAACACTTGACGCAACGATATCCTATGCAGAGAGTGTTTCCGGTGGCGCAAGCTTCCTGGGGTCGGAAATTGAACAAAAGTCAGCTCAACTTCTACTGACTGTCCCTGTCTATTCAGGCGGTGCAACCCATTCAGCCGCGAAACAGGCTGGTTACCAACTCGAACAGGCTCAGAGAACATTCGATCTTACTCAACGCACAACGGTTGAGAATACCCGTAATCTGTTCAGTGCTATCAACACAGATGTCGCACGAGTCAACGCAAGACAACGTGGAATCGATTCAAGTCAGAGTGCCTTCGAAGCGACTCAAACTGGATATGAGGTTGGCACTCGCAATATCGTTGATGTTCTGTTGGCTCAACAACGCCTCTATGCAGCACAATTTCAATATGCCAGTGCAAGATACCAGTACGTCAGGGACACATTGCGGCTTAAACAATCTGTTGGTTCATTGAGTCCAGACGATATTTACGGTATCAACAATTTTATTTCTTCGGGTAAGACTGTGGGTAGAATTACCCCGACAACCCGGTAGGGAACCTTCCGAAACGGATCAGTTCTAAATCGGAAACAGCCAGATAGAAATTCACTAAGATGATGACACGAATTCTCGGCGCCGCAATAATCCTCGGGATTGTTGCTGCTGCTGTGTTAGCGACCAATGAACCTGATACCACGTACATGGTAGAGGTTGCCGATTCTCCTGCAAGTCCATTTCTGACCAATGACGAAAGCAATAATATCGCTGTATTTAAGAGCGTTGGGCCTTCAGTCGTGTTTGTTACAAACACCCAGCTCAGGCGACAGCGATTCTCACTCAATGTGCTTGAAATCCCGCGCGGTAGTGGCACCGGATTCGTCTGGCACGAGAGTGGTCTGATCGTCACGAACTATCATGTCATCCTTGGTGCGAATAAAATCACGATCACAACCGAATCCGGAAATTCCTATGACGCAGAACTCGTCGGTAAGGCACCGGAGAAAGATATTGCCCTGCTCAAGATCAATGCGCCCGATGAGGATCTGGTAGCGATACCACTGGGTGACTCATCGACGTTGTCGGTGGGTCGCAAAGTGCTGGCAATTGGCAATCCCTTTGCGCTTGATACAAGCCTTTCTGTTGGCGTGGTTAGTGCGTTGGGACGCGAGATCAAGTCTGTTAATAATCGCACCATAAAAAACGTGATTCAGACGGACGCCGCAATCAATCCGGGCAATTCCGGCGGTCCTTTGCTGAATTCAATGGGTAAGCTGGTTGGCGTGAACACACAGATTTACAGCCCCTCCGGTGCCAATGCTGGAATCGGCTTCGCAATTCCAGTTAATACGCTGAAACTCATCATTCCTCAGCTCAATAAACACGGTCGACTCTTTAGACCCGTTCTTGGCATTGAAATGCTATCGGATTACTGGGCACGACGATTGCGCGCCAAAGGAATTGCAATCCTTTCCGTGAAGCGGGGGCTGGCGGCTGACAAGGCCGGGATAATCGGGGTTCGCGAAGACCGTAGAGGTAACATACACCTGGGTGATGTCATCATCGCTATCAATGATCAATCTGTTACAAATGAGGACTCCTTGTTATCATTGCTGGAGAACCTCAAACCAGGTGACAAGGTAAAGGTCACAACCTTAAGAGATGAAGAAATTCAGAACTACGAGCTGACCCTAACGGCTCCGGAGTGAACCCGGTCAGACGAACAAACTTAATAACAACAACGAGTTTGCCCATTTTTTTAGCATCGCTAACTAAAGAACAAAAAGAAGTATTCATTTGTCTAGCTCACAATGTTGTCGTCTCTGATGGCGACCTGTCGGTGGGTGAAGAGGTGATGATGGAAGAAATGCGTCGGGAGATGAATCTTGAACCTGACTATGCACCTCATTATGTGAATATAGAGGGTATTGAGTACATCTTCCCGAGCAGAAGATCTCGTGCCATCACCATGATTTCTCTCATTCGTCTTGCTTACGCAGATGGCGCATTCGAAATCGAAGAACAGTGTTTTCTGAAAGATCTATGTGTCCCATTTGAAATCATGGATAACGATTTTCAGCTCATTGATAACTGGGTTCGACGTCTCATTTCATTGGAACGAGAAGCTAACGCTTTTTTGTGAGGGAATCGCATGTCACGATTCTTGTCATTTTTATTCTCAATTATTACCGCCATCGCCGTATCCGGCGACGCCTACGCAGAGACGATCCTCGAAAAACAGGTCATCAAAGAAACCCTACAATCTACGAGCCAGGAAGTATTGCTGGCTCAACCGCCGAAAGACTGGCAGCTGATCTATCAGTTTAACAACATGGAAACCAGGCTGAGCGACTACATCCCTCCCACAGAAGATGAATCAGACTGGCAAACCAAGCTCAGTTTTGAGTCCCATCGCCAATTGAAAGATCTCAATCCAATTTCCGCTATTATGAGTGAAATAAAGAACCGCGCTGAGATCTGTACGCACCTGAATCACTTCAACCTTTTCTCAGGATTTGAGAATGAATATCCAACCTCAGTGCGCTTGATCATGTGCGGTGAAAATGCCTATACCAGCCGCGGTGAAGTAACACTAACCAAGGCAATCCAGGGAAGGGACTATCTCTACCTGATTCATCTGCTCAAGAAGGTACCCGTTTTCGAAGCAGATAAAGCTGATTTTTCCACCGACGAAATCACCGAGTGGTCAACCTACCTCAAGCTAATCAGCCTGTGCGATAAAGAAGACAGCACTCACCCCTGTCTGCCAAAAAAATCTGAAAACCAGTAATCACCTACCTTGCAGGATAGACAGCTCATCAGCAATTTCCAGCACGGCTGATGGATGAGTGCCTACGTTTCTTGCATTAATCTCGACTAACATCCCCGACCACCTTGCCTCAGGATAGGCCACATTGAAGTACGGCTAGATCACCGTGAGATCAGGATGAAGAACTGGCTGAATCGAATGCTTTACGGGTTGCTGCCGGGAAAATGTATTTTATGTTCTGCAGCAACCAATCGTTACCTGGACCTCTGCCTAAACTGCGAAACAGATCTGCCAAGATTACCAAATCCGTGCTGGCAGTGTGGTCTGACGGCAGCAGAAGGCCAGGAAATCTGTGGCAGTTGCTTGATACACCCACCACCATTCTCACACTGCTTTGCAGCACTGGAATATTCGCCACCAGTGGATCGACTGATTCACCAGTTTAAAAATCAGCGGAAGATCATGTTCGGTAAAGTACTGGCGACGGTTCTCTCGGAGCAGTATTTAAGACACCATATGGTGTTTCCAGACGCCTGGATACCTGTACCATTACACAAGGACCGCCTCAAACATCGCGGCTTCAATCAGGCATTGGAAATCGCCGAGGTTCTCGCTGACACAACACAAGTACCCGTTAATCCCAGAGCCTGCCGTCGGATAACGGATACTGGTGACCAAAAGTCCCTGTCCGCCAAGCAGCGAAAGCAGAACATGAAGAACGTCTTCACTGTTGACTTCCCTCTAAACGGTGAGACCATTGGTATTATCGATGATGTGGTAACCACCACAGCCACCGTCTCGGAATTGACTCGTCTTCTGCTAAAACATGGTGCCAGTGATGTACAGATAATCTGTCTGGCACGGACACCGGTAACCAGTCGATCAGGTTCCACCTGACGATCCTGTTTTCAAGATCAATGCGAGCTCAACTGAAAGCGAAAATGCACCGGCTATGCTAAAGTTGCGGCTTGCTGCAACGAAGCACATCGTATGGACTGGGAGTACATAAACCTCAATGAGGATTTCCTGTCAGGGGCTGATGGCCCGACTGACGTCGATGCCAGTTTTCACATCGTCATTTCTGACGAGGAAATCCTATCAATTGATGGTGCGCACCCCTGGCGACCCTTGACAGGAGATGAGTATCGTTGGCTGGATATTGATGAGATATCCGCCCATTATCTGGGTACCGCTGCAGGTATCCCGGTATTCGTCAATGAGGTCGACCCCGAAGCCGAAGAACCTGAAGGCTACGAATTCGAGACCCTCTGGTCTTTCCTTGGCAGAACGGATGAAGCCCTGTTTTCTCTACTGGGTCGGGCCAAACAGGTCGTCGATTGGTATCAAAATCATCAGTTTTGCGGTCAATGCGGGAAACCTACAGGCGACGCAGAAGCTGACCGATCCCGGAAGTGCGATGATTGCGGAAACATGTTCTATCCCCGTCTTTCGCCTTCGATTATTGTGCTCATCACACGCGGTGAAGAAGTCCTGCTTGCCAAGAATGCCAATGCCAGAGGTGACTTCTACTCCACTATTGCCGGTTTCGTTGAGCCGGGAGAATCCATTGAGGAAGCCGTGCATCGGGAGGTCAGAGAAGAGGTCGGTGTTGGAGTAAAGAATCTGCAGTACTTTAACAGCCAGTCCTGGCCGTTTCCCAATTCTCTGATGCTGGGCTTCCATGCTGAGTACACCGGAGGCGAAATCGTCCTGCAGGAGGAAGAGATTATAGATGCCCGTTGGTTTCACTACACAGAAATGCCAAACAGACCTGCCATGGTGTCAATTTCAGGGTGGCTTATCGACCACTACATCAGGCAGCTGGAATCTCCAGAGGATTAATTGGGCATTTCAAACGCAGGGTTAGAGCTGGATACGAAAAAACCGCTGAGGGCTCTTTATAAAAACAAGCTGAGGGCTCTTTACAAGCTGAGGGCTCTTTATAAAAACAAGCTGAGGGCTCTTTATAAAAACAAGCTGAGGGCTCTTTACAAGCTGAGGGCTCTTTACAAGCTGAGGGCTCTTTACAAGCTGAGGGCTCTTTACAAGCTGAGGGCTCTTACCCTTCTTGTTATTTGCAGTACATTTGTCATGCCAGCGTCGGTACTGGCTGAAGATATTTCCGTCGCTACGGCTGCGAATTTCAGATCCACGTTGATCAAACTGATTGAAGTATTCCATGCGGATTCAGAGACTGAAGTTAAGATCATCACTGCATCTTCGGGAGTCTTGTACAACCAGATAAACCACGGTGCTCCGTTCGACGTGTTTCTTTCCGCAGATTCGTTCCGTCCCAAAAAACTCGCCCTGTCCAGAAGTACCGATACATTCATCTATGCAATTGGACGACTCGTTTTCTGGATGCCCCAAGGAGATGAAGTCAATAAGCCAGCGTTCCTGGAATTCGACGCAAGACTCGCCATTGCAAATCCACATATCGCGCCATATGGATCAGCAGCGATGCAGGTTTTGAAGCAACTAAAACCAGATTTCTCCAACCTCGTCAGGGGACAGAATGTAAATCAGGCTTATCAATACGTGGACTCCGGCAATGCAGCAGCCGGACTTTTATCCCTGTCACAGTTGACTGATCGAGAGGAGGATAATTACTGGCTTGTACCTGAAGGCTTGTATTCAGCCATCGAACAACACGGTATTCTACTCAATCATCAAAACTCGGGGGCAGAGTCTTTCGTGAACTTCATTCAATCACCAGAGGCTCATCGCATCATCACTGGATCGGGCTACGGTCTTCCTGCACCCTCACGAACGAAAGTCATCAAAAATGAATGACGGCGATCTCACTTCACTGCTAATCACGGCTCAACTGGCATCGATAACGACAATTATCCTGGCTCTTATCGGAACTCCGCTTGCGTGGTGGCTGGCCCGAACATCTAATCCGATCCGAGTGCTGGTTGAACCTATTGTTGCGCTGCCAATCGTCCTGCCACCAACGGTTTTGGGATTCTATTTTTTAATGGCTTTTTCACCCGATAATTTTTTGGGCAATCTTTGGATTCTGCTGACCGGCTCACCGCTCGCGTTTACTTTTTCTGCCCTGGTTATTGGTTCAGTTTTTTACTCCTTGCCCTTCTATGTGCAGCCATTACAAGTTGCATTCGAAAATGTTGAACAAGGTCTTCTGGATGCTGCCGCAACACTGGGTGCAAGCAACCTGGACAGTTTCTTTTCGGTTATCGTACCCTTATCCAGGCGCGGATTCGTGGTCGCCGCCTGCCTCGCATTCGCACACACAGTTGGTGAATTCGGTATCGTCTTGATGATAGGAGGTAATATTCCCGGTGAAACCAGAGTACTCTCGATTGCTTTATTCGATCACGTCGAATCACTTCAGTATCAGAATGCACACATCTTGGCAGGTGGATTGATGATTTTTTCCTTCCTGCTCTTGTCGGTTGTTTATTCTCTGAATCGAAAATGGCAATCAAGATGAAACATATCGAGGCAATCGTTAAGGTGCAGCGGGCTTCAGGATTCAGCCTCGACCTTGATATCAAAATCCAACATGGCGACATAACTGCCCTCTATGGACCTTCCGGGTCCGGAAAAAGTTCAGTACTCAGGATGATTGCTGGTCTGGAGCCCAAAATGCCCGGGGTGAAGGTAAAAACAGATGCAGAAACATGGGCAGACAGCCATGTGTTTGTACCAACCCACAAGCGAGGCATCGGATTTGTTTTTCAGCAGACGCAACTCTTCCCTCACCTCAACGTCCTGGGGAATCTGCAATATGCACTGCAGAGAAAACATCAGCAATCAGATATTGAGCTGGCTCAGGTCAAACAATGGTTGGGGATTGATGCCATCATCAACAAACCCATCGATGAGTTATCAGGCGGTGAGTTACAACGCGTTTCAATCGCAAGAGTGTTGCTGAATTCCCCCAGGGCGCTTCTCATGGATGAGCCTCTCGGTGCTCTGGATCAAAGGGCCAGGATGCGAATACTGCCGTATATCGACCATCTGCACGATCGACTTGATTTTCCATTTCTGTACGTCAGTCATGCAATTGACGAGGTCACCTATCTGGCTGATCAGATCTATCTCCTTGAAGATGGCCGCATCCACCAGTCTGGAACTACCTTTGAAATTGGCAATTCACTGGAAATGAACGCTCGCGAAGGTGATGCAGCGGCCGCAACCATCAGATGTTCAATGGGTAGTTTTGATGAACAGTTCAATCTCACAAAACTGAATTTCGAGGGACAGTCAATCTATGTAACGGGTGATCGCAGAGTTGTCCGGGAGCCTGATCAGAATATTCTGAAGCTGCGTATTCCAGCCAGGGATGTGAGCCTTACGCTGGGTCGTAATGCCAACACAAGTATCCTCAATATTCTGCAAGGCACAATTGATCAGATCCACCAGAACTCAGATGGCACCAGTGCGCTTGTCAGGATCAAGGTGGGTGAACAATTCATTTTGTCCCGTATCACCGGAAAATCACTCACCAACCTTCAAATCAATACCGGCAGTGATGTGTTCATACAGATAAAGAGTGTGGGCCTCCTGACTGAATATGATGACTGACTCAATCGCAGATCAAGCCTTTAGCAAACTGTCTCCGGATCTTGTCATGGACGCGGTGGAGAGTGTCGGATTTCGTTGTGATGCCAGAATTCTGGAACTCAACAGCTATGAAAACCGGGTCTATCAGATAGGTATAGAACCCCAGGGGCAGAGCGAATACGAAGACCCGGTGGTCGGGAAATTTTATCGACCCAATCGCTGGACTGGCGATCAGATATTGGAAGAGCATCAGTTCACCCAGGAGCTGGCAGACAATGAGGTGTCCGTCGTACCGCCACTTGAACTGGGCAGTCCTCACGGAACCCTGGCAAAGTTCGGTGATTTTCGTTTCTCTCTCTATCCACGACGAGGCGGCAGAGCGCCAAATCTTGACAACCTGCACAGCCTTGAAATACTCGGTCGCCATATCGGCAGAATCCACGCCTTTGGATCACAGAAGAATTTTCTGTATCGACCTGAAATTTCCGTTGAATCCCATGGCGTCAATTCTCGTCAATATCTGCTCGAAAATGACTTCATTCCAAGCGAACTGATACCTGCCTATGAATCAGTGAGTGAACAGCTCTTGTCTGATCTTCAACGAGTCTTTGCTGAATCGGATTCAGTGAGAAAAATCAGGCTACATGGCGACTGCCACATGGGCAATGTCCTGTGGCGAAACGATGTACCCCACTTTGTTGATTTTGACGATGCCCGAACCGGACAGCCCATTCAGGACCTGTGGATGATGTTGTCGGGAAACTATGAAGAACAGACACAACAGTTAACTGCCATCTTGAAGGGATACAAGGATTTCTGCAGCTTTGACTACAGTCAGATCAGACTTGTTGAACCACTGAGAACACTACGAATGATGTACCACGCAAGCTGGATCGCACGACGCTGGCACGACCCTGCATTTCCAAGAGCATTCCCATTTTTCAACACTCAAAGGTACTGGTCAGAGCATATTCTTGAACTGCGAGAACAGTGGGCGCAACTATCAGAACCTGCTATCCAAATCATGGACTGGTAGTTCGGGAACTAGCATGGCGCCATTCTGGCCGATTGGCTGACCCATTTGTTGACTACAGGATTGGCATACATCTCAAGCCATTTACGACGCCACTCTGGCGGACATTTAGAATATCGATCAACAAAATCTTTGGTATCGGTAAGTTCAACACTATCCTTCAAAGCTCGCCACGTCTCAGAATATTGATCACCTGAATCCTGCTGCGCCAGTTCTCTGAGTGCCCAGTAGTTAAAATGATAGAGCTGGTAATTATCCAGGATCTGTCTGTCGATGGCGCGAGCGATTTCCTCCGGGGACTGGAACTCACCCTCTACCCGTTGTCCAAATCGCAGGTAAACCTTACCCTTGAATTCCCCCAAACCTTTAACCAGACTCAGCAAATCTTCTCCTGTTGGTTTCTCGTAGCTGCCATAACGATCAATGTATTCAAGTTCTTTTGATTTAAGGTGATCACAAGGATCATATTCATAAGATATCGAAACTGGCACTATGTTGAGACTAAGAACCGAATCTGCCAGATCCTGTTTTCTTTTTGACAGGGCAAGCATTTTGACAATGACTGGATCGGTAACATCCATACCATCTTTTGCCCGACCTTCACTCTGAGCAATCCAAATGGATTGTCCATCCCTGATGGATTCATGAATATAGCTCGATGACTGTTTCATTGCGGCAAGCATCTTTTTCGCTCCTTCTTCAGATCTTTTGATAAAGAAGCTCTTATTGAGCTTCATCAGATCCGTCGCAAATTCTCGCTGTACGAGATTGTCACCGACTGCAATACGTACCGTATCGAGATTCGATTGCCAAAGGGCATAGTTAACGAGCATCGAATCACCTGCTATGTCCCGGTGATTACCGACAAACAGGTACCCTTGGTCTTTACTCAGTTTCTCAACTCCCTCGTATTCAAACCGGGTCATTGTCTCTGCAACAATTCGCGTCGCGTAGCTGGCAATGGCCTCCTGGAATCCTTTGATGCTTACCAGTGAACCCAGTTGTCGCTTCAGCACATGTCGCGTGATGAATCGAACCAGGCCTGATAAATATCTGCTTAGTCGCGGGGAGCGGTAGTTTCCGAGAAAATCCAGGAATTCCGTATCTGCCAAAAGGCGGGTTATTACGCCTTTTACCTCATCATCATGATATGGTCGTATATCATCAAATTCGTTCATTTCCACTGCGGATCTTTATTCCGAAGTAGTCCCAATCGTATCATGGCTCAACCAATTCACATACGACACCCAATCAGCGCTGTCCTTGGGCAGATAACGGCGATTTACAATCATTACATCATCAATACGGCTATTACTTTCGACACAACATCGTGGGCAACTTAAGCTCGAATGCCGTGGATGCAGCGATTGAACCAATGTCTCCGTTCAGCCCTTGTTTCTGTTTAGGAAGTCAGCGTGAGGGATCCACCCGGTAGGACCAATAGCACGAATACCAGTTTTCTAATCACGCTCTCTGGAATCCTGTGCGCAATTCGACTCGTGGTAAGAGTTGTTACACCAACCAGGGCCATGGGTAACATGCCTGTCGCTATTCGTTTCACATATTCAAAGTCAATGTCCCGATGATTGTATCTAAGCGCCACTAACTTATTGCATAAGCTGATTAAACTGACCACAACTGCTGACAGAGAGATATCTGCTAATCCCATGGCAGCAACTCCACCCATGATGATAAGACCCATGGCAAAACCAGTAATACTCTGCACCACTACGTCAAGGACAACGAACAACAGGAAATAAATCTGACTTGGACCCATCAAAGCAGGATGATGTCGCGATGAAGATAGCTTATTATCGTTTCATTTCATCAACCTTGTTGCAGTAATTCGACACAAATTATGGATCTAGGTTTAACGGGAAGGGTAACTCTGGTAACGGGCAGTAATCGCGGCACAGGATTTATCATCGCGAAGCTACTCGCCAAAGAAGGAGCAACTGTTCTGGTCCACAGCATTGAGCAAGGTGAATCTGAAGATCCAGCCTCAGAGATATCAGGATCAATAGCAGTATCTGGAGATATCACGACTGATGCTGGTGCTCAGGAACTCACTGACCAGATCAAAGATAAAAGTCTTAAAGTCGACATTCTGGTTAACAATTATGGCACGACATCACAAGGCAACTGGCGAAGCCTCAACACAGATGACTGGATTGATATCTATCAGAAGAACAGTCTGTCTATCATGAGGATGGTCAAGGCATTCATACCAGATATGATCGAATCAGGCTATGGTCGAGTTGTTAATCTTGGCACGGTCGGATCAACCAGGCCCAACAAACGAATGCCACATTACTATGCCTCAAAGGCTGCACTCGCGAATATGACTGTCAGTCTTGCAAAGGAACTCGCCACCACCGGCATCACTGTCAACCTTGTTTCACCTGGCCTGATTCGAACACCCGAAGTCGAAGCGACCTATCTTGAACGGGCTCGCAAGGAGAATTGGGGTGATACCTGGGGCGAGGTTGAAGAACGAATCGTAAACAAGTACGCGCCGAATCCTGTCGGACGAATAGCAACCAGGGAAGAGGTAGCTAACGTGGTTATTTTTTTGTGCAGCCAGGCAGCAAGTTTTGTAAACGCTCAAAATATCCGTGTTGATGGCGGCGCTCTGGACATTATCTGATGATGCTTTGGATCAAGACATTTCACATTTTATTCGTCATGGCGTGGATGGCTGGACTTTTCTATATGCCTCGAATCTTCGTTCACTATGTTGAAGGCAAGGATGCCGGTGAGGACGTAAGGCGTCTGGTCATAATGGTCGGTAAGTTATTCCGGTTCTCAACCATCATGGCAGTGCTGGCGCTGGGGCTCGGTCTCTGGCTGTGGCTCTGGTATGGGATTACTGGTACATGGCTAAAGGTCAAGCTGATCCCTGTATGTCTTCTGCTGCTTTATCACGGTCAGTGTTATCGCTACATTGTAAGAATGAACACCGATGCCGTCATCCCTACTTCATTGTTTTTTCGGGTCTTTAACGAATCTGCACTCCTGATCGTCGTGCCGATCCTCATCCTGGTGGTTCTAAAACCCTTCACATGAATACCCAAAATAGAGCGACGGAATTTAGCAATCAGCCCGTACAAGGTTATGAGCAGATCGAAAATGGAGCACAAATTATGAACATCAAATTACTTATCATCTTGATTTCCCTTGCCATATTCTCTGGGCCAACACTGGCGCAAAAAGACCGTCACGGTAAACGCCTGATCAGCCATCTGGACGAAGATGGAGACGAGCTTGTGTCGATCGAGGAGTTTCGCGCGCCGGAGCAACGAATGCTCAAACATGCTGACTTGAACGAAGATGGCGCTGTTACTCTCGATGAGTTACAACAACATATGGCTGAACAAGCCGCCAGGCGCCAGGAAGAGCATGAAGCGAGGAAGAGTGAAATGCAGAGGAGAATGACTGAACATTTCGCTGAGCTTGATATTGATGGCGACGGCAGTGTCACTGCCGAGGAAGCAAAACTCGCCATATTTGGGCGAATGGACGAAAATGGAGATGGTTTCCTCGCTGCCGATGAAATTAAGCGTCCGGAACGAGGTCCTCGTCGTCATCGAAAGGAGCATGATGGTCCCTTCGGTGGCTAACCGCTAGAAACTGGAGTAGCGATTGAGTGAAGACACTGAGGCGGAGTTGGTTTTTCAGCTCAGAGAAGGAAGCACGGAAGCCTACCAACAACTTCTAGACAGACACCTCGCTTCTATCAATCGCTATGTGGTTCGTATGATGGGAAACACAATCGATTCTGATGACATCACCCAGGAAGTGTTCATTCGTCTATGGGAGAAATCATATCAATTCAATCCAGAGGTTGCCAAACTGAGCACATGGTTACATCAGATTGCTCACAATATGTGCATTGACTTTTTTCGAAAACAGATGAAGACGAGTGATTCGAACCTTGAAGAAAACAGTGGTGGATTGGAACCACAAAAGGAATTGCTCAAGGTCAGGCAGGCATCAACCATCAATCAGGCGATGGAAAGTCTGCCAGAACGACAGCGAAGTGCTGTCGTTATGTGTCACTATCAGGGGCTGTCCAACAGGGAAGCGGCAGGTATTCTTGATGTTTCCGTTGACGCACTGGAATCTTTGCTGTCGAGGGGCCGCAAAAGGTTACGAGAATCGCTGAAAGGAGATGCAATATGAATCTGCATAGATTTAGTCAACTCATTGAAGCTTACGGTACGATACCGGGACACTGGCCCAGCGATGAGCGGCAGGCAGCAATCGACTTTCTTGATTCCAGCGAGGCTGCAGCTGATCTAATCAAGACAGGGATGCTGCTGGACGATCAGCTCGATGGCTATTTACTCCCTGAGAGCGACCTCTATAGCCTGAAGAAGTCCATTTTGGCTAGTGTCGCCAACAAACCCGCTTCAGAAGTCTCAGCACCACAGATTGGATTGCTGGATAGACTATTGGACTGGTTGCTGCCCCTGAATCCAACCCACTATTGGCAACCTGCCCTGGCCGCAACCCTGCCTTTGATCGTCGGTGCAGTGCTGGGCATGAATATTGAACGTGTGTCTGTCGATGCCAATGATTCCTGGGAAGATGAAATTCAGTTGATGTCGTTTTCTTCAAACTCTGTGGAGTCCCCTTATGAGTGAGGGACGAAGGCGTACTCTAGTCATTGTACTGATCTGCTCAATTGCGATTAATCTGTTACTCATAGGGGGTTTAGTTGGTCATTTTGCTACAACCCCCCCCGGCAGGCCTTTCCCATCACACCTCGGATGGATTGTCAGGGAGCTTGATGATGACACTCGCCAGAAACTATGGCCTCTGCTGAAACAAAATGCCGAAGAAGCAAGACCATTACGACGTGACTTGGGCCTCGCCCAAAGAGAGTTCGAAAAGGCATTGCAAGCTGACCCATTCGATGAAGAGCAGGTGTTGTTGGCCCTCGACAAACTCCAGAAAACCGCCCGCGAAAATCAAACCCGTCTGCATCTTCAGATGATTGGTGTAATGAAGGAAATGAACCCGCAAGATCGAGCTAAGGCACTGCGTTTTCTACACAAAAGAGATGCTGGGCCCCCGGGTCGACGTGGGAGAAGACCTTAGCCCGAAATCCTCCTGAAACAGCGACGGAATCTCCTTTCATTATTGATCAATGTATAATGCCCGCTTTTTAATGACCCGATCCAATGAGCCAGGTAAGGTATGCACTTTCGCGAGTAATCGATGAAGCACTCGATCTAACGGATGCTGGCTACTTTGTGACTGCCTACGATGCAGATTGGCATTCTGAGTGCGAGTTCAAACAAGCAGACAACATAAGTTACTGGAAGCCATGCCCGCAAAAATACCCCGTCGATTTTTCAGGATTGGCAAATGCTGCTGAAGCAAGAATTCATCCCGACATCCAGGCATTTTACGGGTCTTTCTGGTCAGGGAGCTTGGAGGCCAAATCACAAGAAGGGCCCCTGAGCCTTATACAGCTTTGGAATCAAAGTGACTTCGATCGACTGATAGAAAACCTGATCGGTCACCTGATGGCAAAACAGCAGGCCAGACAACCATTCACTGTCTTTTTTGCAACCACAGATCCTGACTCAGAACTTTTTTTGAGTGTCGACAACGATACAGGTAAGGTCCTTCTGGAAGAACCAGGCAAACCACCCATTCGCGAAGTCGAGTCAGATCTTGCTAGTTTTCTGGATCGACTGGAAGCTGTCACCAACTCACCAGGAATCTACTGATGACTCAGCTCAGACTACCTCAGGTTGATCATGTCGAGGGGGAGGTTCACCTGCCTGGTTCAAAAAGTCTATCCAACAGAGCGCTTCTCCTTTCCGCCCTATCGCCTGGAGAAACTCGTTTACACAATCTACTGAAGAGCGAAGACACGAACAGGATGGTTGATGCCCTTGGTCAGTTCGGTATTCACATCTCACTATCTAAAGACTGGCAGGATTGTACCGTGCGCGGACATGCAGGGTTGTTCCACGCGCCTGCCAACAATAAGTTCTTTCTTGGCAACGCTGGAACTGCTATTCGACCGCTTACCGCCATCCTGGCATTAATAAAGGGTGAATTCATCGTCGACGGTGATAAGTACATGCGCGAACGTCCTATTTCACATCTGGTGGACGCGCTCACGCAGCTTGGTGCGAAGATAGCCTATCTGGGTCAAAAAGACTGCCCTCCCCTTAAGATATCCGGTGGCCAGATACAAGGCGGCAGTGTTCGGATTCGAGGTGATGTATCCAGTCAGTACTTAACCTCACTTCTGCTGGCTTTACCTCTGGCACCGGGGACAAGCGAAATTGAAGTCATCGGCGAACAGGTTTCCAAACCCTATCTGGATCTGACCCTGGATATCATGGACAGATTTGGCGTAACCGCCAGTCATACGAACTATCAGGCATTCACTATCCCTGGCGACCAGACCTATCAGTCACCCTCTGATTATCTGATCGAGGGCGATGCCTCTTCCGCCTCGTATTTTTTTGCCGCTGCCGCAATCAAAGGTGGCAAGGTTCGCGTGAACGGCCTCGGAAAAAACAGTGTTCAGGGTGACATCGGGTTTGCCGATGTCATTGAGGAAATGGGTGCAAAGGTCACCCGTGAGACGAACTGGATTGAAGTCGAAGGCGACAAACTTGTCGGTATCGACATGGATCTAAACCATATTCCGGATGCCGCCATGACAATTGCTGCCATGGCTTTGTTTGCAGAGGGAACCACCACAATCCGCAACATCCACAACTGGCGAGTGAAAGAAACAGATCGCATGCATGCCATGGCGACAGAACTGAGGAAGTTAGGCGCTGAGGTTGAAACAGGTGAAGACTATATCGTCATCAATCCACCTGAAGAAATAAACTCAACCAATATCGACACCTACGGAGACCATCGTGTTGCCATGGCATTTTCGCTGGCATCTCTGAGCGATGCCGAGATTACGATTAATGAGCCAGAAGTGACCGCAAAGACATTTCCTCAGTACTTTGACGTACTTGCCTCAATCTGTCGGTAGGGACACGCCAATGAATCGTTCATAAACACAAGGAATATCTAGTGTTTCTCAATGTACACACCCTCGGACCTGGTAGAACAGTGAGGGTTTCCCAATCCTTTCTCCTACGATACTTCTTGGCTTTGGCAGTTATTTCCGGTTTCATTTCGTTGCCAGCCCGGGGACAACACAAGGCCAGAGTCAAAGAACTGGAAAAGCGCTACGCGACATTCTCAGGGCACAAAAAGTTTTTCGATACTGAGCGATGGGCGATGGTGAAATTTCATATCATCTATAAACTCACAACCACGAAGATAACCAGAGCAATGGATAAACTGGATTTCGCGAAAGTGAAATCTTCAAGTGGTGCCCACAGCATTCTCAAGGATGGTAAACGAATCCGGTTTACAGGCAATATGTGCCAGAATACGCCCAGGGTGACACCAAATATCGGCAGCGCATAAAATTGAAAAAGTAGGCAGAAGAAATAATCAGTTCAAATCAGGAGAACGTCATGATCGTTGGAATCCACCACACTGCACTTTCAGTCAAGGATATGGAGAGATCCCTGACTTTCTATCGGGATTTACTGGGAATGAAAGTTCTCTCGGACCAGACCTGGGCAAGTAGCTCGGAAAGCAATCCAAAACCCGAAAAGATTCTCGATTTAAAGAATCCAGCTGCAAGGCAAGCCATGTTGCTATGCGGAAACTGCCATATCGAACTATTTGAGTTTTCAAGCCCTGAGCCCGCACCCATGGCTGAAGATCGACCAGTCAATGATCATGGGTATACGCATTTCAGCCTGGATGTAACAGACGTAGATGTCGAATATGAAAGACTGCTGGAAGCTGGTGTCACGTTTCATTGTCCACCGATTAACCTCGGACCCCAGTGCAGAACTACTTATGGTCGAGATCCGGATGGAAATGTAATCGAATTTCAGGAGCTTTTTGATGACCCTCGCTGGTAGATAACAAAACAGTCGGGGGACATCGAAACAAATCCCTTCAGCAAATCCAGATTGATCTCAATACTATTCAGCGGCTCAGCGGCGCATCTGCAGTTCTTATATGTATAATCAGTGGGATTTCGTTGCACCGGGCCCAGGTTCTCTATAACAAGAAAACTTCTGTTTTGCAGAACTGGTACAGTACAGTCACTGGATAAGAAATCAGGCAGATCCCGGAACCCGGTTGAAATGGATTCGCTGACGGATGTACGGCTTGATTCGGTGACCCAATCTCAACTGTGCTGTCGATCCCTCTTTCGGAGGTGGCATTGATGCTGCTTTCAGTATCCATGATAAAGTTGTCTGCAACCAATGTGATATTACCTCCTGCACCAACAACCGCATTCGCTGAAACTGACAAACAGCTGGAGGAGATTTGGAGCCAACGGTCAATAGTGATTTAAAATAAACTCCCCTGCTTTCTGACCCGGGCAAGTCCACCTTCCAGTTCAAGCAGAAAAACTTTTGCATTCAATCCACCACCAAAACCCGTCAGACTCCCATCAGCACCTATCACTCGATGACAGGGAATCACGATGGGCAGAGGATTCCGCCCGTTTGCTGCACCAACAGCCCTCACTGCTTTAGGACGATTGATTCGTTGCGCGATCTGTAGATAGCTTCGTGTCTCTCCAAAGGGAATCTCCTGCAACGCCTTCAACACATCCAATTGAAAAGCAGTACCGGTTGGCGCAAGTTGTAAGTCGAATTCATGCCGTTCGCCATTAAAATATTCAAGCAACTGTGTTTCGACTTCTTTAAAACAATCTCGGTTCATTTCCCAGTCTGAATCCGGGTCAACCCTTCCCTTGCCGCAGGGAAAACCGATTATCCGCAATCCCGCTTCATCTCCAGCCAGTAACAATTCCCCCAGAGTTGAGTTTATATATCTATATTGCATGATCTCCTCCTCTGATCGATTCGCACTCTATTTCAATTCAGACGCCTGTCGCCACAGGTGCATGCCTGCATATGCTCTCCAGGGCTGCCAGCTGTAGGAGCGCTTAAGAAGCGCCTTGTCGTTGTCTATTTTTAGTTTCTGTTTGGCAACCTTGAGTAAGACGAGATCATTATGGAGGAAGACATCAGGATCATTAAGTGCTCGCATTGCAATATATTGCGCCGTCCAGGGTCCTATTCCCTTGATACTCGTAAGTTGCGCCTGAAGATTATCGGTGGTGTTTTTTGTACTAAGATCAATCTTTCCCTGTATCACGGCTGTGCTCATATCCTTAATCGCCATGGCTCGTTGTCTGGGCATGGGAAGAGATCCAGGATCAAGCCTTGCAAGCTTAACTGGAAGCGGAAAACACAATCCCATACAGGTTTCTGTTCCATGTTCTTTCGCGATTCGACCCATCACCGTGGTTGCGCCCTTCACTGAAATCTGCTGACCAACAACCGCACGAACTGCCAGCTCGAATGGATCCCAGCATCCAGGAACCCTCTGCCCTGGATTCTGTTGAGCCAATCCGGATAAAATTTTGTCATTCTTAAAACTGGTCATGATTTCAATTGGATCGGCAGTTAAATCGAAAAGCCGATTTACTTTCTCCAGCACAGTCATGAGCTGATGTGCCTCATCTGTTTCGATATAAACCTGCAGGCAGCGGTGTTCACTATTATCAGTCACGGTGAGTCGACCCGGCTGATAGCCAACCTGAATGGTTCTACTGTATCGCGTATGGGCATCATCCACCTGCTCAACGCCCGGAATGGCGCGCAGTGCTAAAAATCTCAGAATGCCCTCAAAATCAAATGGTGGTCTGTAAGCCAGCTTTAATTCAAATCCCGACTTCGTTTCTTTACCACTCTTATCCCTCGCTTTCTTTCTGAGTGAGTTGGGCGCTCTCCCATATACATTCTTAAAGTGGTCGTTGAATCGACGAACACTTCGATATCCCGAAGACAGTGCAATTTCGATGATCGTGAGATTGGTCTCATCCAGTAGTTTCTTGGCGAAATGCAGTCTTCTTGTCTGAGCCACAGATTTGGGAGACGTACCAAGATGTCTCGAGAACAATCTACTTAAATGTCGACGGGTGACCCCAAGACGATCACCCAGATCTTGAATACTGCCCGAATCCAATGCGCCTTCTGAAATCAAGCGAAGCGCCCGCTTAACGGTCGTCGAAGTACCCATCCATGCTGGTATTCCTGGAGATGTCTCCGGTCGACATCGCAAACAGGGTCTGAACCCGGCTTTTGCCGCCGCTGCTGCAGTCTCAAAAAAGGTGACGTTTTTTGCCTTGGGTATTTTCACCGGGCAGACTGGTCGACAATACACACCGGTAGTCCTTACCCCGATAAAGAACCTGCCGTCGAACCGAGGATCCCGTGCCTGCCTGGCCTGTTCAAAAACCTGACTGTTCATAACCCTCATCACTATCAGTTCATGAAACCAAGCTTAATCAACCAGACGATATCTATCTAGTCACGATCGGACCTCGTATTTTGTACTCAGCACACAACCAAAGTCTGTATATAATGCTGACTATGATTTACTCGTTAGGCCATGTCGCGAATCCGGAACAGTCACTTGTTGAATTGACAATGACGCAGCCTTATTGCGTGACGTTCGATTTCGAACACACGCAATCTTATCTCCCGGGTAATCCTGTCATCTCACTGACAGCCCTTGTTCTGGTCACCAAAGGTGACACTCAATGCAGCGTGGTACCCAGAACCGAGGTGCCATCAGACGATGGCAATCCAGACACTGCTTTCAGCAATACCCTTCGGCTCTGGCACTCTCCCAGTGTCAGCCTGACGCAACCCTGGCTCCTTGAGACGGTACGCATTCCGAAACCGTGGGGGGCAGAAATCTGGTACACCGGAATCGAGCAACGAGGCGTATGTACCGTGGCGGGAATCCCACTGCCCTGGTTGCTCTCGATTGCGCCGGGCAGAGTTCTGGGCGATCAAAATGCAAACGAACCACTGCTACTTAAGATACTGGATCCTCTTCCCGATCCGGGCTATGGAGACCTCTATTTCGAACTTCACAGGGAAAAACGTGAGGTCTATGTCGTCACTCACCTTGACGGTGTTGCCTGGCCTGATGGTATCGGTCAGATTCGTTACGGTTTCAACCAGGGAAAAGTCTCACAATTCACTGATATCGATTCGTTCAAATCAGCCTATCTGCGGTCTGCAGAAACCTATCAAAGTACAAGAAACGAAATTGATTCATTGCTAGATGAACACAAGCTGGAACTGGGTTTAGTCACCTCCGATCCTGTCAGCCCAGACTTAATGATGCAGTGGCAGGCGGCTTTACCTGACGAACTCACTCAGTGCGAGGAAGAACACAAACAGGATATGTACTCCTACACTCAATTGCGCGATCTGAAGGTCGGTGACGTTATTCGAGTTGATCCTCATCAGCCCCACTCCCTCCAGCATGGCGTACGGGTGATCGAGTTTCAAACACCGCACTATGAAAGAATGATCCTGTCATTCACCCAGAAAGTCTTGACGCAAAATCAATGGGATACCGAATCAGCGCTTGTGGACGCAATCACGGACATCAAGGAGGAGACCCCGCTTGATGTAATCGACAATTCTGACGAGTACAAGGTAGAGTCAGTAGCAGCGTTCCCCGAATTCTCTGTGTACCGGATCACAGTGAGAGCACACACCACCTATCAACGATGGATCGAAAGATACTGTCTGGTTATCGGCGTTACAGGAAATGCAAAGATAAGTGGTAAGACAATAAAGCCGGAACAAGGATATCTGTTGCCTGCATCAGCGTCATCATTAGATCTTACTACCACTGACAACGAAGCAGTAATTCTAATAGCTGAACCTGCCTCTATTTGACACAGCATTCAACAGATCGTCAGATTGCCCCTGCATCAATCAGCAGTTGCTGGACCGCCAATGCCATTTTTCTGTAGCCTGCCGCATTAAAATGAACCTGGTCTGACTTCATCGATGAGTCACCTTCCAGATCAGCAAGGACGTCCATTTCGATGGGAACCTGCATGTCTTCAGCTATACGCTCATAGTACCCGGGAGCTTCCGGGAAGAGACCCAATCTCGGTACCGCCAGCAAAATCACTTCAGCCCCCGAAGTTCGCACCTTGCTGACCATCGCTCTCAAATTAGCTTCCGTCTGTGCACCATTCATTCGTCTTAGAATGTCATTGCCACCGTGACAAACGATTACAAGGTCGGGTTGCTCCCTGGCCAGGACTGAATCCAAACGGGCCAATCCCTTGTTTGAGATTTCACCCGGCACGCCTGAGCGAATCACGGTTCTTCCAATCAGCGATTGAAGGACACTGGGATAACTTTGCTCACTGCTGACACCCGTGCCATAGGTTAAAGAATCACCGAACGCAACGATACGGGCATTTGTCGACAAACTCGACAGCAGCGGTTTACCGGAACAGGCAGTTAACAGCAGAATGCCCTGAAGAATCAGGACATACTTGTATTCTCTAGGAAGGCAACAGATCACTGACAGCGTCACGTTCTTCTTTGAGTTCCGCTTCTGTTTCCAGCATTTTCTGCTGGCTGAATTCTGTGATTTCCTGACCTTGTTTGATAGACCAGTCACCGTCAGCACATTGACACGGGAACGAATAGATCAAGCCTTCCTCGACGCCGTAACTGCCGTCGGAGCAGACCCCCATACTGACGATATTTCCATCTGAACCAAGGGTCCAGTTGTTCATGTGCTCGATTGCCGCGTTGGCTGCGGAGGCTGCACTGCTCAAACCTCTCGCCTTGATAATCGACGCCCCCCTTTGCTGCACGGTTGGAATGAAAGTACTCTCAATCCATTCCTGATCCACGAGATCAGTGGCCGCGGTGCCATCAACCGTGGCCTGGGTTATATCCGGGTATTGAGTGGCCGAGTGATTTCCCCAGATCGAAAGTCCATTGACTACTGTTATATGCTCGCCGGTCTTTTGCGCCAGTTGAGTCACAGCCCGATTATGATCCAGGCGGGTCATTGCGGTGAACTGCCTGGGGTCGAGGTCTGGTGCATTTCTCTGCGCAATCAGACAATTGGTATTCGCGGGATTGCCGACGACCAGGATACGGACATTTTTAGCGGCGTGGTCATTCAGAGATTTACCCTGCACCGAAAATATCGCTGCGTTCGCTTCGAGCAGATCTTTTCGTTCCATACCAGGCCCGCGGGGTCGCGATCCTACCAGCAAGCCAAATTCTATATCCTTAAATGCCACATCGGGGTTATCTGTTGCGATAACTTCCTGTACCAGTGGAAACGCGCAGTCATCAACCTCCATGACTACACCACTCAGGGCTTCCATGGCAGGTGGAATTTCGAGTAGTTGCAGAATAACAGGCTGATCTGCTCCTAACATTTGACCTGACGCAATTCTGAACAGAAGGGAATAACTAATATTGCCTGCGGCACCGGTAACCGCGACTCGTACTGGCTGTTTCATTTCGATTCCTCAGGTCTTCCTAAGATAGGCGGCAAAGGGCCGAGATTATAGCAATACCCTCGAGAAATGGGCATCGAGCTTTCATCGTCATTCGGTCATACTGCACCACAATAGATTAATGGTGCAGATGGCTGGTATGGCTTTCCTTGACAGGATCAGTGTTTCTCAGGGGAGAGATATCCCGGATGCTTATCCTTTTAACCTGCCTGTTATCGAGTCACTTGATTCTATTCAGTTCGATCCCAGGGTTACTTTCTTCGTAGGAGAGAATGGCAGCGGTAAATCAAGTCTGCTGGAAGCAATTGCAGTCGGTATGAATTGCCCTGCTGTGGGGGCTTCTGATGTTCAAAGGGACCCGATGCTTGAGGACGCGAGACAACTGGCCGGTTTCCTCACATTCCGACGCTCGGTGAACGCCAGACTGAAGATGTTCTTCCGGGCTGAAGATGCGATCGGTTTCACCCGCAGAGTGCAGACAGACATGCACATGCTACATGGACTGATCGGTGAATTTGATGTTTCACTCACGGGAGAGGGAAGAGACCGGGCTATGAATATGGCGAAAGCCCAGATTGCAGCTTATGAAACCCGGTATGGCGAAAACCCTCACGCAAGATCGCACGGTGAGTGGTTTATCGAACTCCTAAAGAGCCGCTTAAACCCAAATGGCCTGTATATTCTAGACGAGCCAGAGACACCTCTTTCGCCCGTCCACCAGCTTTCGCTGCTTTCCCTGATCATGCAGCAACTGGAACACAACTGTCAGTTTATTATTGCAACCCATTCGCCCATCTTGATGGCCTTGCCAAAAGCAACCATCCTTCACTTCGATCAGGTCATCCAGCCAATTGAATGGGACGAAGTTGAGCATGTGGATGTCACCAGAGCATTCCTCAATGATCCGGAAAGCTTCATCCGCCATCTTTGAAATCAAAAAGTCACTTCACGACGGGCAGACGCCACTTGCAACCACAAATTGCGTTAAAAAACAAAGTGTTATAACCAGCATTCCCACAGTTCATAGGTCCTCAAACTTGACTTTCACCCCCTGTTTGGTATGGTTTCTGACTCGCCAGCGACCGACTTTACCCGGTAGGATCTCGTAAATGGCGAAAACTCCACAAGAGTTTCGATACCTCTGGTATCAAATTTTTGCAGAGAAATGAAGCTTTTCTGCAGTCCTTTTTGTGTGATTGAGTTCATCCCGGGTCTGTTTTGGCAGCACATTTAACCCAGGCGGGATAGTAGTCTCTCAAAAAGCGTGTAGAAAGTGATAACAATAAATATCTCAGTATGAAGATCTTATGAAGATTGGCGGACTTCCTGGCAAAGTTGGACTCTATGATCCGGCAAACGAAAAAGACTCCTGCGGGGTCGGTTTCGTGGCAAATATCAAGGGCCAGCCCAGCCATCAGATAATGCTCGATGCCTATCACATCAATTCTCGAATGGATCATCGCGGTGGACGCGGCTTTGAAGCCAATACAGGTGATGGTGCCGGAATACTGATTGCCTTGCCCCACTCGTTCTTCACACAGATCGCGGCGGAAGTCGGATTCGACTTGCCGGATGCCGGCTCATACGCGGTTGGTAACATTTTTCTTCCCCAGGATGATTCAGAACGCCATTTCTGCAAGCAGGAGATTGAGAAAGTCATCCAGGATGAAGGACAGACTTTTCTCGCCTGGCGACCCGTTCCGATTGATCCAGATACGGCAGATGTCGGCCCGGCTGCCCGCAACGCACAACCAGCTATTGAACAGCTCTTCATTAGCTCGACTGTCAGCGACGAGGCTGCCTTCGAAAGGTCCTTGTATATCATCCGTCGTCGATTTACCGAGTTCCTGCGTCGAGGATCAGATCTGGTTCAATCCCATCTGCTGTACGTATGCTCCTTATCCAGCAACGTAATTGTCTACAAGGGAATGCTGACGCCAGGTCAGTTGTTTCCCTTCTATCTGGATCTGGCGGATGAGAGATTTGAAACTCATCTGGCCATGGTGCATTCCAGATTCAGCACAAATACATTCCCATCGTGGGATCGTGCGCAGCCAAATCGATACATGAGCCACAATGGTGAAATCAACACCCTGCGTGGCAATCAGAATTCCATGACCGCCAGACAAGGACTGGTGCAATCAGACCTGTTCGGTGAGGACATTAAAAAACTGTTTCCTATCGTTGAGCCCGATTGCTCCGATTCGGGCACATTCGATAACGTTCTGGAATTCTTGCTAATGTCCGGTCGTACGCTGCAGGAAGCCGTGATGATGATGATCCCGGAAGCCTGGCAGTCGGATAACAACATGTCGCAGCAGAAGCGCGATTTCTACGAATACCATTCAGCGCTGATGGAACCCTGGGATGGACCTGCATCCATTGTATTTACTGACGGACACTATATTGGTGCCGTTCTGGACCGAAACGGTCTGCGACCCAGCCGTTACTATATTACCAACGATGACAAGGTCATCATGGCCTCGGAAGTGGGTGTCCTGCCGGTAGCGCCAGAAAACGTGAAATCAAAAGGACGACTTCAACCCGGCAAGATGTTTCTGGTCGATTTTGAAGAGGGCCGATTGATTCCGGACGAAGAATTGAAAGATGAGTTTTCAAAGCAGCGACCCTACGGTGAATGGTTAAGAAATCAGAAACTGGAACTTGCAGATATTCCACCCGCAACTGATAACCACGGATTCCGACCTGAGACTCTCATGCCCAGGATGCAGTCATTCGGTTATACCGTGGAAACGATGCAGTTCATGTTACTGCCCCTTATAACAGAAGCCCGTGATCCACTTGGTTCAATGGGCAACGATGCTGCCCTTGCCTGCCTGTCCGACAAATCACGCATGATTTACGACTACTTCAAGCAACTGTTTGCCCAGGTCACAAATCCGGCGATTGACTCAATTCGAGAAGAAGTTGTGATGTCACTTGAGTGCTTCATAGGCCCGGAAGGCAATTTACTTGACACGACGGAACAACATGTTCACCGATTCAAAATATCACATCCGATCCTGTCAAACGAGGAACTGAGTTCCCTGAAGCAAATTGACCATCGCGGCTGGCGATCAAAGCTGATCGACATCACTTTTTATAAAACCTCGGGTACAGCGGGTTTGCTGCAAGCCCTAGACCGAATATGTGATGAGGCATCTGAAGCAATCGCTGATGGGTACTCTCTTATCATCCTCTCCGATCGGAATATCTCTGCTGAGAGAATGCCAATCAGCTCTCTGATCGCTTGTGGCGCGGTTCATCATCATCTTGTCAGAACTCATGAGAGAACTCGAATCGGACTGGTGCTCGAATCTGGCGAAGCCCGAGAAGTTCATCATCACTGCCTTCTGACAGGCTATGGTGCAGATGCAATCAATCCTTATCTGGCATTTGAAGCGCTCTGGCAGGCCAGAGCTGATGGTCTGCTGGACAAGGAGGTATACCCGGATGATGACAGTATCGTTGAGGCCCACAAAAAGGGGGTTGCCAAGGGCATGCTGAAGGTCATGGCCAAGATGGGTATATCGACACTGCAATCGTATAAGGGAGCACAGATATTCGAAGCAGTAGGCCTGGCGGATGATATTATCGATCGCTGTTTCGTAGGGACCGCCAGTCGAGTCCAGGGGGTCAGCTTCGATGTTCTTTTTAATGAAAAGCTACAGCGTCATGAGATTGGTTACCCGTCACGAAAATCAGATCAGACCCCGGCTCTACCTAATCCCGGACACTTTCACTGGCGACGTGAAGGAGAAATCCACATGTGGGATCCGACCACAATCGCCAATCTGCAACTCGCTTCAAAGACTAATAACCAGGATGCTTACAGGTTATTCGCAAAACATGCCAACGAAGAAACAACCAGACGTTGTACATTTCGTGGTTTACTGTCTTTCAAGGAAGGCGCCAACGGTGGCTCTATCCCAATTGATGAGGTCGAATCCGCGGGGAACATAGTCAAGCGATTCTGCACCGGTGCCATGAGCTTCGGCTCCATATCCAAGGAAAGTCATGAATCGCTGGCTATCGCGATGAACCGAATCGGCGGCAAATCCAATACGGGTGAAGGTGGTGAAGACCCCGATCGTTTTGTCACCCTGACCAATGGAGACTCAAAACGATCTGCAATAAAGCAGGTCGCTTCCGGCAGATTCGGTGTCACGATCTGGTATCTAACGAATTCTGATGAACTGCAGATAAAGATTGTGCAAGGTGCCAAGCCCGGTGAGGGCGGCGAATTGCCAGGCGGCAAGGTTGATAAAAATATCGCCCGGATTCGCCATTCTACCCCTGGCGTTGGTCTGATCAGTCCGCCACCCCATCATGACATCTACTCAATTGAGGATATTGCTCAACTGATCCATGATCTGAAGAATGCCAACCCGTCGGCTCGAATCAGCGTTAAACTGGGTTCTGAGGTTGGTGTGGGTACGATCGCTGCTGGTGTGACAAAGGCACGAACAGATCATCTGGTCATTGCGGGACATGACGGCGGCACAGGCGCGTCCCCGCTGACATCAATCAAGCACGCCGGATTACCCTGGGAATTGGGTCTTGCAGAAACTCATCAGACGCTGGTCATGAACAACCTGCGCTCCAGAGTTTATCTGCAGACCGATGGTCAGATCAAAACCGGACGCGACGTGGCAATTGCGACCTTGCTGGGTGCCGAAGAATACGGCTTTGCCACCGCTCCCCTGATCACCCTGGGTTGTATGATGATGCGCAAGTGCCATCTGAATACCTGCCCGGTTGGCATCGCGACACAAGATCCGGATCTGCGTAAAAAATTCAAAGGCAAGCCCGAAAATGTGGTGAATTACTTCTTTATGGTCGCCGAAGAAATGCGACAGATCATGGCGCAGCTTGGGTTTCGTACCATCAATGAGATGGTTGGTCGAGTAGATGTGCTGGAAACCGACAGAGCGATAGATCATTGGAAAGCAGCCGGACTCGATTTTTCCTCGATCCTGACTCCGGCACAGATTATTTTTGAAAACACCGAAACCTATAGAACTATTGATCAGAACCATGGCCTGGATAAAGCATTGGACAATGAGCTGATCAAGCTCGCACAACCTGCACTCAGAAACGGTGAGAAAGTTGATATTGAACTACCTATCATCAACATCAATCGGGTTGTTGGCACGATGCTGTCTCACGAATTGGCGAAAGCAACTGACGGCAAGTTATTACCGGACGACACCATCAACATAAAACTAAATGGTTCTGCGGGTCAGAGTCTGGGAGCATGGCTCGCCTCCGGGATTAGCATACAGGTTGAAGGTGATGCCAATGACTATGTCGGAAAAGGTCTCTCCGGTGGCAAGATTGCTATCTACCCACCCCAGGGCAGTCATTTCAAACCGGAAGAAAACATCCTGATCGGCAATGTCGTGCTCTATGGTGCCACGAGTGGCGAAGCCTATTTCAGAGGTATTGCAGCTGAACGATTCTGTGTACGGAACAGCGGTGCTTCTGCTGTCGTCGAAGGTATTGGTGATCACGGTTGTGAATACATGACCGGCGGCAGAGCTGTGATACTTGGTGAAACCGGTCGGAATTTCGGTGCTGGAATGAGCGGTGGAATCGCTTACGTTCTAGACCGAAAAGGTGATTTCGCGAGTAAATGCAACACCGGCACTCTGGAACTGGAAATACTGTGCATGGAAAATGACATCATCGAGCTTAAGCAGCTAGTCAGCAATCACATGAAAGCTACAGGATCCACAGTTGCCAGGCAGATCCTCGACAACTGGGAAGATGAACTACGACAATTTGTTAAGGTTATGCCGACGGACTATAAGCGAGTGTTGATGCAAATGACGGAAGAAAAAGAAAGCTCAGCCGCCTGATCTGACCAATTAGACGGTGTCCTTTGCGGAAAAATGAGCACTGAAGATGAGTAATACGAGTCAAAATATGGGTAAAACCACTGGATTCAAAGAATTCGACAGACAAGTAGAAGCCTACCGCGACCCGATTGTAAGGTTAGCAGACTTCAACGAAATCTATACTGAGCACCAGGAGTCACATTTGCAGACTCAGGGTTCTCGCTGTATGGACTGTGGTGTGCCGTTCTGCCAGTCCAGCAATTCGGCTGATACTGCACCACAGGTTTCCTATGGCTGTCCTCTGTTCAACCTCATCCCGGAATGGAATGATCTGGTCTATCATGGTCGGTGGCACGACGCACTCGTTCGCCTGCACAAAACGAATAATTTCCCTGAATTTACCGGTCGTGTCTGTCCTTCTCCCTGCGAGGGTGCCTGTGTCCTGGGTGTGACCGAAAGCCCAGTGATAATAAAGAACATCGAGTGCGCGATAGTCGACAGGGGATTTGCTGAAGGTTGGATTAGGCCTGACCCACCTGAGGTTCGCACTGGGAAATCAGTGGCAATCATCGGCTCAGGTCCTACCGGTCTTGCCGCCGCCCAGCAACTCAACAGAGCAGGCCATTCCGTCACCGTGTACGAGAGAGCAGATCGAATCGGTGGTCTCTTAATGTATGGCATCCCCAATATGAAACTCGGTAAAGATATTGTTGATCGGCGAGTTGATTTACTGGCGAAGGAAGGTATTGAATTTATAGTCAACGCCGATGTGGGGAATGACATCAATGTGAACGACCTGGTGGCAGATAATGACGCTGTGTTGTTTGCAACAGGCGCGACGGAACCAAGAGAATTAGGCATCCCCGGCAGAGAAGGTGCTGGTGTGCACTACGCAATGGAATTCCTGCATCCCAATACCCGGAGTCTTCTGGATTCTAATCTGAGTGATGGCGAATACATTTCCGCCAAAGATAAGGATGTCATCGTTATCGGCGGAGGTGATACGGGAACGGACTGCATTGGCACATCCCTGCGCCATGGCTGCAAATCTTTGGTCAATTTTGAATTGTTACCAAGACCTCCCGAGGACCGACCCGAAGACAGCCCCTGGCCAATCGGTCTGCCCAGGATCTACCGCATTGACTATGGTCATGCAGAGGCAGCAGAAAGATACGGCGATGATCCACGGATCTTTTCCATTATGAGTAAGGAATTTATTCGTGATGGGAACAATGTATTGAAAGGCGTAATCACGGTCAATGTTGACGAGAACTTTCAGGAGATCCCGGGGACAGAAAAGACATGGCGTGCAGATCTGATCCTGCTTTCCATGGGATTTATCGGACCTGAACACTATGCCTCTGATCCGGTCAGGATCCATTATGATGAACGCAGCAACTATCAGGCTAGCAGGGACAATTACAAGACTAATGTTGCAAAGATCTATGCTGCAGGAGACTGTCGCAGCGGACAGTCTCTCGTAGTACGTGCCATTAATGAGGGACGAGAGGCTGCACGTGAGATTGACAGGGAATTGGCAGCCGCCGATCAGTAATACTGAATCAACGACGGTTTAACGCCAATGCGCATCTAAAATGTCCGGTACTACTATTCCAGGGAAGCGATTCCGAGGCAACCGTCTCAGAACGCCACTAGTTCTGACAGTAGAAACTTCCTGACGAACTTACACCAGACGGCGTCGTCACCGTGACCGTCGTGGTGTCACCTGAACCTATTTTCGTCTCTTCAACCGCAAGGCTAATCATTACTGAGTAACCACCTACCGCATTGGTACTCGCTACAGTTGATGACGAGGTACTGGCAATATCACAACCATTCGCTCCCGAACTGACCGCAATGGTTGAACCAGCTGGCGGTGGGTTATTGTTGATATCCGCAAAATTGACAATAACCGCGGCTGTTCCTGAGGTCAGCGATACGGTATCACCGACATGAGGAGCAACCTCATTGTCATCATGACCGACGACAAAATCCGTACCTGCCACGACTGCATCGCCATCAGTGTCCGTCAATTCTGTCCCTGCTTTTAAGATACCTGAATCGAGGGAAGTCAACTCAACACTGCTGACATATTCACCATAGGCGGCATCACGTACCGAGAACACAAAACTTGATCCGGAGAAGATAATCACACCATCCTGCCTGATATTAACCAGCTCCCGGGTACAGTACTGCTCCGTCGCCTCATCGCAGGGATCAACGTTGTTATCACAAGTATCCGTGCGATCACTGATATCCTTGGGACACAAGGTGCCATTGTAGATGCCATTACCGGCATCAAACTGGTTATTCAGTGTCGTATCATCACCAAAATCAACAAACTCTTCCTCATCACCCCCGATCTGGTAGCAATTTCCAAGCACTTCACCGGGTAAGGTAACGGGAGACCTCGGCCCGTAACACTCACGACTGGTCGTATCCCTGGAGTCATCAACACCAACGGTGCCGTTTCCAAATACACCGTCTTCATTGAAATCATGGAACGCCTCAGACAGATCGACAAATGGTTCGTTGTAGTCATAAATACCATTACCGTTGGCATCGACAAAGCTCTCCTCGCCTTGTGCAAAAGACAATATGGTTGATCTGCCGCCGAAAATCTGGCCCAGGCCGCCGCTGTAGCCGGAGAATACTGCGCCACCGGAATCACTTGTACTCGCGAGGCACGGAATACTGGTTCTTGACCTGTATGGCGCTGTGGCCTGGCCGGGATTGGTCGCAAAGTGAGTAGTATCACTACTATCGTCTTCATCGAGGGCTTCACGCGTGTAGGTGATCTGTAGAGTACCGACACAGGAAACACTGACGCAGGTAATACCTGATCCATCGGAGTCGACGGTATAGTCTGTGGTCTCCATAAGGACAACATCTGACGTTGTCTCTACTCGATCAATACTAGACGCCTGATATTCAGTATTACCCGCACCACCAGAGATGGTGACATTCTCATCAAAGATAAAAGCCGACGGGCAGGATGAATCAACAACATCCTGTTGGATCGTGTTTGGATCCAGAGGCGCCCTTGGTTCCTGAGAATTCAGTGAGACCGTACAGTTGCCGTCCGATGTGTTACAGGATGGATCAATTCGGCCAAATTCAGTTCGGAAGGAGATTGACGTTCCATCCGGTACGGGGTTGTTAAATTTGTCAGCCATAAATGCAGTCAGCGTTATTGACTCACCATTACGTTGTAATCCTTCAAAGTTAAGTTCTGACGCAGACAATGTGAAGCTGTTCTGATCTGCGATACCTGTGTTTACTGACAACTGAGCAGACAGCGTTACCAGTGTCGTATCATCAATTCCGTCATCATCAGTATCAATATCAATGCTCGCTCTTACTCTCACTGATGTGGAGATAAACCCCGCATTAACAAAGGCAGTAGCCTTGCCAGTCGAGTCAGTCAAAGCAGTTACATTCTGCAGTTCTATCCCCCCCACAGTACTCGTTAGCTCAAAATTTACATCTTCATCCTCTGACGGGTCTCCGAATACATCAAGCACCTGGAAGATAACTCGCGCAGTGCTTTCACCGCCAGATTCTTGAATAAATATATTATCGATATCAGCACCAAGAGAATCCGTTACTGAATCAAATACAATCGAACCAATCGTTGGCGCAAGAACGGCGATAGTTGCCGAGGCGGTTTCACCAGTACTGGATTCTGTCGCTGTGATAATGTCATTATCAACACAACCCGAGGCCTGGTAGGTGCCAGAGAGCTCACCTGACGAATTTGATGTTAAGGTAGAACTGATCGAAGCCAACGGCAGGCCCGTATCGTCATCGAGAGTGTCGGCACAATTTGTCGTAAATGCGATATCAATATCCGGTACAGGGTCATTGTCAGCATCTAACACCATGAGACTTACAGACGAAGTGCCACCTGCTGATAATGGATCTGTTCCGACGTCTATTTCGCCTTCATTAAATGTTGTACCGGCACCACAATCAAACGCATCGGTGCCGCCGCTGCAAATTCCAATTTGCAACCCCGCTACTCCCACATCAAACTGAACCGTCTCGCTTGTATCACCAACAGTCACCACCACATCACCGGTACCAAAGTCATCACCTGCCTCAAGTAGTACACTAATCCGACCATCCGAATCCGTTACGGCGGTTACCGCTGATGCAGCTGTTCCACCACTGATACTGACGGTACCCAGAGTAGTGGTAATCGTCGCACTACGATTGGGTAAGTTCAGACCACCAACTTCCTCTTCTTCGACCAGGATTCCGATGGTCGCATCATCAGCTTTCGTAATAATATTCGAGCTGTTCCCCGGTGTCGCATCGGTGAAAGTCAACGTCACTGCAAGTACCGCATCGCCTGCGTTACCGAGTGTTTCAAAAGTCAGGCTGGCAGCATTAAATCTTGCACCATCGATCAATAGAGTCGCTGTTGCCAGACCCGCACCCGGAACGCTTCCCGCGTTGAGCGCAGCGGTCGCCATACCTGATGAATCAGTCAGTCCCAAACCGTTGACGGGGAATAGATCGCCAATTTCGGCACTGAATTCAACAACAATATCAGAAAGCGCCGCGCCGGTTGCGTCAAGCACTGTTGCCTGCAAAATCGCCGGATTTTCTGCATCGACTGGACCGCTAAAAGCTGCACCAGCACCATCAAGCATTGTGATCGAGATACTCAGATTACTCGTTCCCTCACCATCGAACGGGCCATCCCCATCGGTGGTGAAGATTATTGAACCATCAGAAGGGGTCGAAATGGTCGTGCCATCCAGAACAGTCGATGCGGTGATTTCTCCGAATCCAGCAACGGTTCCAGGCAGCAAGTTTGCCTGGGCCTGACCGCTGGCATTGGTGATATCCGTCGTAACGCTAAGTTCACCTTCACCGGTGTTTGTAAAAGTTACGATTGACCCCTGAACCAAACTACCTGTCGAGTCGATCACGGTTGCAATGATGGTCTCCGGTGATGCATTAGAAATTAGAACCGCGCCGTCAACAACCGCGGCTGTTGGTATAGAGGGAGGTGCTGAAGTGGTAGCACCTAACACCGACAACTCAATGGTCGCGACCGCATCACCTTCAGTAATAAAGTTGATTGAATTAGCTTCCACCGTTTCAGACCCCGATGTCACAGAGGCCGAAAAGATACCTGATTCTGCCGTAGTACCCGCTAACAGGGCAACAGTTGCAATGCCTGACGAATCTGTCGAGATAACACCAGACGACGGGTCCAATTCTCCAGCAGTGGTCGCAAACTGAACGATCGCCTGATCCACCGGGTCACCATCTCCATCGGTTACCGTAACGGTACCTGTACCTGCATTGTCTCTTGAAACCGTGATGCTGTCGTCCGGTGTCGTTAAGGCAAATGTCACAACCAGGGTGAGTGATCCTGTATCTGTTTCTCCGCCGTCACTCTCGATGCCAACCTGATTACTGGTGATTGTGTTTTCATCAATAGACGCTGACGCGCTGACGACACCCGCATCGGCTACAGTCCCGGCACTCAAGGTAATCTCAGCAATACCTCCTGCTCCAGTTAATGCATTTCCGGTTGCAGGTGACAATGTGCCAACTGCGGTGGTGAATATGATGACCTGACCAACAACTGCATCTCCATTCCCATCAACAAGCACCGCACGAACAGTGACCGGCGTATTACCGTTGACCTCGCTTGTAGCGACACCAGATTCATCCAGGATAGAGAGTGTGAGTGTCGGCACGGTTTCTTCCGTGGTTTCCGTACCTCCACTGGCAAGACCGCCGCCACCCCCGCCGCCACAGGCAGAGAGCAACATAGCAAGAAACGTGATGATGACAAACCTTGGGAGATTCTCTCGCATTATTATTGTCTCCTAAATAGCACCATACCGACTCAGGCGAATCAGCGCGAACAATCATCGAACCTTAAAAGATGTAACTAAAAATTTCAATAAAAATCATGCCGTTAACAAGATTTGTTACGACATAACGTGAACAAAACACAGTAAATTCCACCTACATCTAATGACAATCACCATTTTGCAACAGGTTCACTCGGATTTCCTGGCATACGCGACGAGTGGCTATTTCCATTCGGCCTGTTTTAATAAGTAAAGACGCTTACAAAAATTTGTTTTAGAAACGTTCAGTTATTAAAGGGCTTCTCGAATACTCCCTGGCTTCTTGCCCGGAGTTTTATGTGCCTGTAAGCCTGGTGATAGCTTAGCAATCACAGTCAGAGCGCTTTCACGGTTCCCGAATTGTCCAACCGTCAACACATGCCATGGCTGGTTTCTGTACTTGGTCTCAAAATAGGCAAAGGCTTCATCATTTCCCTGTGCCTTTATCAGTTCCAGAATCCTTGCCTCACTATGAGAACCCCCACGCATATACAAGCCAGTGTTGCCAGGAGCAGGGGTTATTCCAACAGTCTTTCACCCGTATTAATTGTCTCTCGCAACAGTCCGTCATCGACTGCGTTCACTATTTCAGCTTTTCCAATTTCCCGAAGCAGCACAAGCCGCATCCCTTGATCGGAACTTTTCTTGTCTCGCTGCATCAACGTCACAAATTCGTTGATGAGCCCCATCGGTGGCGCAATTGGCAGGCCAACTTTCTCTATCAGTGACTTGAGCCTGAGAGCATCTTCCCCTGGACACATATTCAATCGACAGGATAGATCTGCTGCCATCACCATACCTGCACCCACTGCTTCACCGTGCAACCATTCACCGTAGCCAAGGCCGCTCTCTATGGCGTGTCCAAAGGTGTGACCAAAATTCAGCAATGCTCGAGTCCCGGTTTCTTTTTCGTCACTGGCAACAATCTGCGCCTTTAACTCACAGCTTCGCTTTATTGTCCGAGTGAGTGTTTCGGCATCAGCACTCAGCAGATCGTCAACAACCTGTTCCAACCATTCAAAATATTGACGGTCGGCAAGTGCACCGTGCTTGATAACTTCCGCAAGACCTGCAATCAACTCTCTTTTCGGTAGTGTCTGAAGAGTATCGGTATCAATATATACCGCCCTCGGTTGATGGAATGCGCCAATCATGTTCTTACCGAGCGCATGATTAACACCGGTTTTACCACCGACAGAAGAATCTACCTGGGACAACAGGGTGGTCGGAATCTGGATGAAGGCAATGCCGCGCTGATAGCTTGCTGCAGCAAATCCGGCGGTATCACCCACTACGCCACCGCCGAGTGCAATAATAGTTGAATTACGGTTATGCTGATTGGTTAGAAGGATATCGAATATCGTATTCAGCGTATCAAGGGTCTTATATCTCTCGCCATCTGGCAGTGCAATTACATCAACGCTTCGGTCTTTCAAGGACTGTTTTAACCTGTCGACATACAGAGGTGCGACGGTTTCATTAGTGACGATCAGTACTCGCTCTCCACTGATCTCTGATTGAATCAGCGCCGAGTCTGAAATCAGCCCGGCACCAATGTGAATCGAATAACTTTGTTCGCCCAGTTCGAGTTCAACGACTTCCATTGTTCAATCCTTCAACAATGCTTTAT
>Ga0187827_10001178_pt1 | contig 39107 bp, 38 predicted proteins | sample ETNtaG_39_FD_167969 | JGI IMG/M metagenome (GOLD analysis project Ga0187827, IMG submission 167969) | Marine microbial and viral communities from oxygen minimum zone, Eastern Pacific Ocean - ETNP2014_SV_150_PacBio MetaG (Illumina Assembly) | ecosystem: Environmental > Aquatic > Marine > Hypoxic...
TGGGTGATAAGTTGCTTGGAGCCATTATTCGGTCTGATCCGGAATTCATTGAAAATGGTCTGTTTGATCAAGAACGCTATGCCAACTATCTCTACCGTGTTGGCACATCGGAGAGTCAGTTTGAGGAGCTGAGTCGGAGTCGTGTTGCGCTTGACCAGCTGATGAGCGGCTATCGCCTTTCTTCGATTACAACAGGGAGTGCTGTTGACCATCTTCTCGCACTGTTGATGCAGGAGCGTGATGCTGATTATGCATTGCTGCCGAGAGCCAAATTTATCGATACGGGTAATATTAGTGATCAAGTGGTTGACCAGTACTACCAGTCAAATAAGGAGCGTTTTCGTTCTACCGAGAGAATGAAGGTCAGTTATCTCGAACTCTCTGTAGAGGCGCTGGCGGCAAAAGAGTCACCTTCCGAGGATGAGATAAAAAGCGCCTACAAAGAGAATAAGGCCCGTTACCGAGCGCCAGAACAGCGACGGGCAAGCCATGTCCTCATTCAGGTGGGTTCTGAAGCGGCTGAGGATGAGGTCGCTGCCGCCCGAAAACGGGCTGATGAGATCGCCCAAAAGGCAAGAGAAGGTGATGATTTCTCAGCGCTTGCCAAGCAGTATTCGGAAGATGCGGGTTCAGCTGTCAATGGCGGGGACCTTGGGGTCATTGTCGAGGGGAGCATGGAAAAACCCTTTGAAGAGGCAGTCATCTCATTGCAAAAAGAGGGCATTGCCGATCCTGTTCGTACCCAATTTGGGTTTCATGTCATCAAGCTGACTGATCTCATCCCTGAGCGCATCAAGCCATATGAACAAGTGCGCAAGAAGGTTGCTGAGGAGGTGAAGCGCAGTCGTGCTGAGAATCGATTTGTCGAACTGGCAGAAGCTTTTCGTAATCTGACATATGAATTCCCCGATAACCTCGATACCGCAGCTGAAGCCATTGAGCTTGAAATCAAGCAGAGTGATTGGTTTACCCGGGAGCAAGGCAGTGGCGTCACAGAATCAGAAGCTGTTCGCAACGCTGCCTTCAGTCAGGAAGTTCTGAATGAAGAGTTGAACAGTGAGGCCATCGAAAAGGATATGGATACACTGATAGCGCTGCGTCGCCACTCTTTTGATCCTTCGCGCCAGCTTTCATTTGATGAGGTCTCCAGCGATATCCGTCAACAACTTGCCCTTGAGCAATCTGGAGAGCAAGTGATCGATTACGGAAAACAACTGGTTGATCTCCTTAACAAGGGTGAATCATGGGAGTCACTGCTTGAGAGAGATGAGTTGAAGAGCCTTCCCGCCCCGGCAAGACGAGGGGATGCCAAGGATGCATTGTCCAATGAGGTGCTTCAGACTCTTTTCGCTGCACCCCGCCCGGAGCGATCAACCCCCGTTTTCGGTGGCAAGGCCCTGATCAACGGTGATTACCTCCTCTTTCAGCTTAAAGGGGTGAGGAAGGGAGATGTTTCAAAGGCTACAGCCGAAGAGCGGCAGGGGGTCGTGCAGCTTCTTGAAGGTCGTTTCGGAAGTGAGCTGTTCGATGCCTATCAGCGTGATCTTCGTTCTCGTGCAGAGATCAAAATCGATGACAGTGCTGTTGTCGGAGAGACCGATGAGGGCCTCTGATTCTTGAGATCGGGGCCTTATTCCTCGGAGAGCAGCCCTTCGCTGAGGCCCACGGTATTGAACCCACCATCCACGTAGGTGATTTCGCCGGTAATTCCTGAAGCCAGATCAGAACAGAGAAAAGCGCCAGTATTGCCCACTTCATCGGTGGTTACACTACGACCAAGAGGTACGGCTTTCTCGTAGTAATGCATCATTTTTCTGAATCCTTTAATGCCCATCGCCGCGAGCGTTCGGATGGGACCGGCTGAGATGCCGTTGACTCGGATATTTTCCCGGCCCAGTGATTGAGCCATATAACGCACATTTGCCTCCAGGCTCGCTTTTGCCAGCCCCATGACGTTATATCCAGGCATGGAACGAACGGCACCGATATAGCTGAGCGTCAGCATTGCCCCCCCACCACGGTTGGCCATCATCGGCCTCGCTGCTTTCCCAAGGGCAGCAAAACTGTATGAACTTATTTCGTGAGCGGCATTGAATCCATCACGGGACACTGAGTCAAGATAGAGCCCTTCAAGGGTCTCTCGCGGGGCAAAAGCAACGGAGTGTACAAGAATATCAAAACCATCCCAGTAGTTATCAAGTTCACCATAGAGGGCGTCGATCTCTTCATCACTGCTGACATCACAAGGAATGACGATATCAGAGTCGGCATGGGCGGCAAGTTTCTCAACCCTGGGTTTTAGTTTTTCCGTTTGATAGGTAAAGGCAATTTCGGCACCTTCCCTGTGCATGGCTTTGGCAATACCCCAGGCAATCGAACGGTCACTGGCAACGCCAACAATCAGGGCGCGTTTGCCGTTTAAAAAACCCATAATGTTACTCTCCTTGTCGGCAATGGCTGTAAACTCAGTGGTCTATCAACAATAATCACTACCCGTTCATGTATACCATGAACCGCCTTCGGAAACACAGTGAATGATGAGATTTGTAGATAGCCAAAAATCGGATCAGACCAAAAAACAGGTCAGTGTAAGGTCGCGCTATCCGGATGATTCCCCGTCCGAGGCCCTCGCTGAGCAACTCGGCCTGAGCCTGGTAACTGAGGATCAACCGGGTGGGAGTGGATTGTGGCTTGAGATTGGCGATAGAGGGCTGGTTTTAAGGGATTCCTTTGAGCCCAGAAGGGTCATCTCCACAGCGTTTGATAGCAAGCGCTGGCAGGTTTCCAGGAGAAATCCTCTAGGTAGAGCGATAGGCCGGGGAGTAGAGAGTGTGGTGGATGCGACGGCGGGGCTGGGAGGTGATGCAGCATTGCTCGTCAGGATGGGTTACCGGGTGGTTGCGATTGAAAGATCATCCATTTTAGGTGCAATGTTGAGTGGGGGTGTAAGAGGGACAAAATGGGAGGAGAGGCTTACCATTCTAACCGGTGATAGCATGACTTTATTGGCCACTTTGAACCCATCTCCCGAAGTGATCTACCTTGATCCCATGTATCCTTCAAAGCGTCGCCCCTCTGCGCTTTCAAAGAAGTCATTGAGAGTGCTCAGGGCATTGGTAGGAGATGACCCGGACGCTGATCAGCTTTTGCTTGCTGCCAGAGAGGCAGCAAGCCGAAGAGTGGTTGTTAAACGCCCGACCCATGCGCCCCCTCTTGGAGCAGAGCCTGATTTTTATCACCAGGGTAAAATGGCCCGGTACGATGTTTATCTCAGAGGAGCGTTTTGATGGATCTCAATCAACCCCGGTTTTATTGCAAGTCGATCGCCAGGATAGGGGAGACCCTTAAGCTTGACACCAGTGAAGCACGCCATCTCTCAGGGCCACGGCGTCACCGGGCTGGAGATCAAGTGGCTCTTTTTGATGGTCAGGGGACGGTTGGCGTGGCTGAAGTAGAAAAGATCAAGGGCCGCGGAGCTGAGGTTACCCTAAGGGTAAAGAAGCTGGATCAAGAGCCCAAACCGGTGAGGCCTCTTGTACTTGCTGCAGCATTGCCGAGCAGGGAGAGGGTGGGGGTGATGTTGGATATGGCGACCCAAATCGGCATGAGTGATTTCATCCCTCTGGTAAGTGAGCGCAGCGGCAAACCGGATCGAAAACTCCCCACTGAGCGATGGCTGCGTATCTTTATTGAAGCGTGTAAACAGAGTCGTCGTGCCTGGGTGCCGAGGCTCCATAATCCACACTCACTCGATGAGGTGGTGAACTGGGCCAGGTCTCAGCAGTTGAAGATGGTGCTGGCCCACCCTGGGGGAGATGCGGCTGAAGTTCACAGGGGGCAGGGAGAGCGTCCGGAGGTCGTGATAGTGGGGCCGGAAGGGGGGTTTACTGATTCCGAGGTTGAACGTGCCGGATTACAGGGGGTTCAGACGATTGATCTTGGGAGCTCCATCCTCAGGGTAGAGACGGCAGCTGTTGTCATGCTAACGCTCGCTGGGGTGGGCTGAGTTCCGACCTCTTGGCCGTCCACGTCTTCATCTTCGGCATCAGCATCAAGTCCATCTCCCTCATCAGCCTCACTCAGTGGCAAGTGATTGAATGCGCTGATACTGGCTCTTGAGATCATCCAGCCTGTTCTCCAGCTCTGATTGGCGCTGTCGCTCCTTTGAGACAATTTCAGGCGGTGCTTTTTCAATAAAATGGGGGTTGTCCAGCTTCCCCTTAACCCTGTTGATCTCATGGGTTACCCGATCAATCTCTTTGTCGAGTCGCTTGATTTCCGCTCCGGCATCGATAACAGACCCGAGCGGCACCAATACCTTCATTCTTCCCACCAGTGCAGTGGCTGACTCTGGCGCCTCCTCTTCATCCCCGAGCAGGGTGATCATCTCGAGACGGGCAAGTTGGCTGAGGGTGGTGGTGTTCTCTTTGAGGTAGCCATGGTCCTGTGTCGAGAGATTCTGTAGAAGGAGCGGAAGGGGCTTGCCTGGCTCAATGTTCATCTCACCTCGAATTGTTCTTACCCCTGTCACCACCTCCTGGATCCAGGCAATCTCATCCAGGGCGTCTTGATCTATGCGTTGCAGATCCGCTTCCGGAAATGGCTGAAGCATGACGGTATCCCCTGTTTTTGCTGCCAGAGGCGCTATACGACGCCAGAGGGTATCGGTTATAAAAGGCATCAGGGGATGAAGTAATCTAAGCGAGGCTTCAAGGACCCTGACCAGAGTGCGCCGGGTTCCTGTTTTGCGAGGTTCGCTGATGTTGGAGTCATTGAGGACCACCTTGGAGAACTCAAGATACCAGCTGCAGTACTCATCCCAGATAAAGCTATGGAGTGTCAGGGCCATCCTGTCAAAGCGGTAATTTCCAATATCCTCTTCAACACTGGCTTCAGTTTGTTGTAGCCGGGAGATCATCCAGTGATCAATGGTTCCGAGCTTGTATTCACTTCCACTTTGTCCACAGTCCATCTCTTCACTGTTCATCAGGACATAACGGCTGGCATTCCAGAGCTTATTGCAGAAGTTGCGAAAACCCTCTATCCGTCCAAGATCAAAGCGGATATCCCGGCCCTGTGTTGCAAGGCTGGCAAAAGTAATACGCAATGCATCAGTCCCGTAGGCCGGGATCCCTTGTGAAAAATGTTTTCGCGTCGATTCCTCGATCTGTTTGGCCAGGTGCGGTTGCATCATCCCTGTAGTTCTCTTTGCTATCAGATCTTCAAGCTCGATGCCGTCGATGAGGTCCAGCGGGTCGAGGACATTGCCTTTCGACTTAGACATCTTCTGGCCTTCGGCATCTCGAATCAGACCATGAACATAGACATCATGGAAGGGGACCTGGTCGGTAAACTTAAGTCCGAACATGATCATTCGAGCCACCCAGAAGAAGATGATGTCGAAACCGGTTACGAGAACATTGGTTGGATAGAAAGTATTGAACTCTGGTGTCTCATCTGGCCAGCCCAGGGTGGAAAAGGGCCACAATGCTGAAGAGAACCAGGTATCAAGGACATCCTCATCCTGGCGCAGCGAAACCGGGCTGCCATGATGCTTTTTAGCCTGTTGCAGGGCATCGGCTTGGGTTTCGGCAACATAGACATTCCCTTCCTCATCGTACCAGGCCGGGATTCGATGGCCCCACCAGATCTGGCGTGAGATACACCAGTCTTGAATGTTGTTCATCCACTCATAATAGGTACGGCTCCAGTTGTCCGGGACAAAGCGGATTTTACCGCTCTCCACCGCCTTGACCGCCTCTTCAGCCAGCGGGGCTACTTTTACGTACCACTGGTCGGTCAGGTAGGGCTCAATGATCGATCCGGAACGATCGCCCCTGGGCACCATCAGCCGGTGGTCATCTCTCTTCTCGACCAGGCCAAGCGCGGTGAGGTCGGTGACGATCTGCTTCCTGGCATCGTAGCGATCCATTCCGTCATAGGGAGAATCAGGCAGAGTGATTGCCGCATCAATGGTCATCACATTGATCAAATCAAGTTGGTGTCGCTGACCCACCTCATAATCATTGAAATCATGGGCCGGTGTGATTTTCACGCAACCCGATCCGAACTCAGGGTCGACATAATCATCAGCAATGACCGGGATCTCCCTGGCGGTCAACGGCAGCTTCACACTCTTGCCGATCAGGTCCAGGTAGCGTTGATCAAGGGGATGTACGGCAATGGCAGCATCCCCAAGCATGGTCTCAGGGCGGGTAGTCGCAACAACAACATGACCTTTGCCATCGGTCCGTGGATAACGGAGGTGCCAGAGATGCCCCGACTCCTCTTCAGAGATCACCTCGAGGTCCGAAACAGCGGTGTGGAGAACCGGGTCCCAGTTGACCAACCGCTTTCCTCGATAGATCAGCCCCTCCCGATAGAGCCTGATAAAGACCTCTCCCACAGCGTCAGAGAGTCCTTCGTCCATGGTGAACCTCTCCCGCGACCAGTCGAGTGAAGCCCCCATACGGCGTAGCTGTTGAGTGATGGTGTTGCCGGAGTGCTTCTTCCACTCCCAGATCCGTTCGATGAAGGCCTCGCGCCCCAGGTCATGGCGGGAACTGCCTTCTGCTTCAAGTTGACGTTCAACAACCATCTGGGTTGCAATTCCGGCATGGTCACTCCCTGCTTGCCACAGGGTTGGACGTCCCTTCATGCGATGGTAGCGAATCAAGGCATCCATAATGGTGTCCTGAAAGGCGTGACCCATATGCAATCTACCGGTGACATTGGGTGGTGGGATGGAGATGCAGTAGGCCTCTTTTTGTTCTCCCTGGGGAGTAAAGCATCCACTCTCTTCCCACTCATGATAGAGGGGTTGTTCAATTGAGTCAGGATCGTAGGTTTTTGAGAGGGTGGTATCGTTCATCGCGTGCTGTTTCTTTAATCAGGGTGACTGGGAGATAAATTTTAACCCTGCATTATAGGCTGAGGTGTCAACTTGTTCATAACTTATACAGAGAGTCGGCCGAAATAGTGTCTAGACCTTCGGGAGGGAGTGGTGATGGAGGTCCAACCCCTGGGTTCGGTAGGCTCGATAGCGTTCTCGGGCAAGTACCTGGGATTGCTCCTCACCACCGACAACCTCAGCAAGGCGCTGGAATTGATCTTTGAAGCCGGGTTCCTGGTCCAGGAGTGAGATTAATACATCGCTGTATCGGGGTGGCGGGGCTTGGTCGCTGATAACAATAGGCGTCTTGTCAATTATCTTCTCACAGTCGTTGAGCAGAGAATGGGGTATGAAACTCCCCTGATCAAAACTCCAGAGCAGTTCATCGACAGCGGCCGCTGCTTTTGCATCTGGGGTAGAGATGAATATGCGGTGTCCGGCCTGCCATGCCCTGGAAGCGACCCGACAGGCGAGTCGAAACCGATCGTGGGGAGGGCCGTTCTCAAGAAGATAGAAATCAACTCGTTGAACCATTTTAAGTCGCTTTCTGGTCGGCGATATATTGGGTCAGATACTCCATTAACAGAGGAACGGGTCGTCCAGTGGCCCCTTTGAGGATTCCTGAGTTCCAGGCGGTCCCGGCAATATCAAGGTGGGCCCAACGATAGCTGCCGGTAAAGCGCCCAAGAAAACAGGCGGCGGTAACGGCCCCGGCATAGCGACCACCGATGTTGGCAATATCGGCAAAACGACTCTTAAGCTGGGCATCGTATTCAGGCCAAACAGGCAGTCGCCAGACTCTGTCCCCGCTTCGCTCCCCGGCGGCGAGGAGATCTTCTGCCAGTTTGTCATCATTGGAGAATAGGCCCGAAGCGTGCTTCCCGAGGGCAACCATACAGGCGCCTGTCAGGGTGGCAATATCAATGACAATGGCGGGATTGAATCGTTCCACATAGGTCAGAGCATCACAGAGGATCAGGCGGCCCTCAGCATCAGTGTTGAGAATCTCGATGGTCTGTCCGGAGAGGCTGGTCACAATATCACCCGGCTTGTTGGCTTGGCCGTCAGGGAGATTTTCTGAACTCGGTACTATGCCGACAAGGTTCACTCCAAGCTTCTGTTCCGCCGCCGCTTTGAGTACTCCAAAGACAGTGGCTCCTCCGCACATATCGTATTTCATCTCATCCATTGAAGCGGCAGGCTTGAGAGAGATTCCCCCGGCATCAAAAGTGAGCCCCTTGCCCACCAGAGCGACTGGAGCGGCATCTTTATCACCACCCTGATACTCCATGACAATCAGTTTTGCCGGTTGGCGGCTTCCCCTGGAGACGGAGAGTAGTGCGCCCATGCCCAGCTCCTCCATCTGGGCTTCATCAAGAATTGAGGTTTTGACAGGAAGTTTCTCGGCAAGTGCTTCGGCCTCATCCGCCAGATGAGTGGGAGTACAGATGTTGCCAGGTCGATTGGCCAGGTCTTTTGAGAGTTTCATCCCTTTCCCGATGGCCTCGCCCAGTCGAACGCCTTTGCGAATTGTGTTGACCTGATCTTGTTGACTAATACAAAAAGCAACTCTGCCGGGCCCCTTGGAGGTGCCCTTTGGTTTGGACTTCAGTTCATTAAAGCGATAGGTTGAAGTCAATAGTGCCCTGACCAGCTGAGCTGCACATTGTTGGTTTGTAGTGGCATCGACAGAGATACTTTCAATCAACAACGAAGCGCTCTTTGCCTGACAATTTGAGAGTTTGTTGCCGATGGTTCTTGCCAGCTTTTGAAAGTCAGCTCGAGAGAGTGTTTTATTTTTTCCCAGACCGACCATCAGCAAGCGTTCCGCACTGATTCGACTTGGCTGATGATGGAGAAGTGCTGTCCCCAGCTTGCCATTGAGGTCTCCCTGTTGAAGGAGTTTGGTGATCGCTCCCCGGCTGGTGCGATCAAGCGCCTCTGCCTCAGGAGATAACTGGCGCCCACTGTAAACACCGACAACGATACAACCGGTCTTGATTTTGGCGGGATTGGGAGTGACACGGGTAGAAAATTGCATATTGTCTCCGCTAGGGTATTGTTTTATTGGAATGAGGCTGTCTGCTAAGCAATTCGAATCAGAAAATAAACACCGGTAGATATCCGGACCACCTCATGTCAGTAGTCAAAAAAGAAAGTACGATTGAGCCATCAGCTGGCTATTCATCTGTTTTTCAACGAAGATATCGACTCACAAGTATTGTAGGATTGTACATGATGCAATCGGTTAAAGATCTATTGAGAGTCGCTGGAGCGAGAATTTGAAATTGTTGTCAGTTTACATTGCCAGGACGATTTTAAGGCAGATCGCGACAGTGACCATGGTTCTTCTTGGTCTTTTTCTATTTGTTGCATTTCTTGATCAGCTGAATGATCTTGGGGTCAATAATTATGGGATCCTTGAGGTCTCTCACTATCTCTTGTTGACTGTCCCTAGAACACTCTACGAACTCTTCCCGATTATTGCGCTCCTTGGGACGATTCTTGGGCTCTCTATGCTGGCCGGTGATTCCGAGTTAACAATAATGCGTGCCAGTGGGGTCTCATTGGTTCAGATTGTCTGGGCCGCACTCAAAGTGGGATTGGCCATTGCTGTTGTTGCCGTGGTAATCGGAGAGTGGCTGGTACCACTTTCTGAGTCCAGTGCGCGCAAGGTCAAAATCGAGGCCATGCAGGCGGATCTTGATATGGGAATTGAATCTGGAGTCTGGCTGCGTGATGGTCAGATGTACGTCAATATACGTGAAGTGCTGCCTAACCTCAGTGCGCTTGATGTCAATATCTATGAGTTCGATCAAGAGGGGAACCTGCGCGCAATGGCCCATGCCAGACAAGCCTTCTTTAACATGGAGGGGTGGAGGCTGGAGGGTGTTGAACAGACCCTGATTGAACAAGATAGTGCCAAGGGTGTTGATATCAATTCGGCAGCATGGTCTACCGTCGTCACGCCGCAGTTATTAAAAGTATTTCTGATCAACCCCATTGAGATGCCCGTCTGGCATCTTTTTCGCTATATCGACCATCTGCAGGCTAACGACCAGGAGACCGCTGAGCATGAACTGGCATTCTGGTTTAAAGTGCTGCTGCCCCTGTCGACCCTGGTGATGGTGATTCTTGCAATCCCATTTGTCTTTCGAAGCCAGCGTTCGATGGGTTATGGGCGGAGTCTTTTTATCGGGATTGTCGTTGCCCTTGTCTTCTATGCCCTGAGTAAATCTTTTGGCTATTCAGTCCTGGTCTATGGGGTCTCCCCATTTTTAGGAGCGGTTATTCCCTTGCTGCTCTTTTTTATTGTTGCCTCCTTTCTGCTCCATCGCGCTTCCTGATTCATTTTCTCCGAAGAGCGAACAATCATGAGTTTTACTGTTTTCTTTTTCTCTTTTCCGGGATGAGAACAGCTACCGAAATAGAGGCGATCATCAAGACCGGAATGAGGAGCAGGGCATCATAAAGTATCGCTCCGAGGCAAATCCAGGCGCTTGAAGCCGGTTATCTCTTCTCTATCATGGCGGCGAATTCTGATCTGTTGATGTGGAGGTTGTACACATCCCTGATAAAGCGCTTTCTTGATACCGGGTTAGTCGGTGACTATTTTGTTGGTTAGCAAGAATGCGATATAACTTATTGAAAACAAAAAGACTGAATTTAGAGGAACTATCATGGACAGTGCTTCCAGCATTGGCGTGCATTTGGACAGGGGGTGTAGAGGGGATTTTTTCCCACAAAGTTATCCACAGAACAGAAGTTGTATAATTGAGTATCATATAAGGAAAATAGTGTTACTAATTAGGCAGGTATAGCCAGATGACTGAGGGAAAAAAACTGGATCAGATTGTTGCTCACGCGGTCAAAGCGAGACGGGAACGTGAACAGGATTATCGCGCTCAATCACTCAAAATTCACCCCTGGGTGTGTGGCCGATGTGGACGAGAGTTCACCCAGACAAATCTACAGGAGCTGACAGTACATCACCGGGATCATAACCATGATAACAATCCAGCGGATGGGAGCAACTGGGAGAATCTCTGCGTCTACTGTCATGACAATGAGCACTCACGTCATGTCGACCACCTTTCTGGGGGTGGGGCTGAGGAGTCAAGTGGTGAGAGTACAACACACAACCCGCTGGCGGGGCTTAAGGCACTGATGGAGAAGGGGTCAAAAAAGGGATGACAGGAGATGTCAGGGCGCCAAGTGCGCGCATTGCCGGCGTAACGGATGAATTGCATAATTGAATATTAGACTGCTTCGTATTGGAGTGTGAGTCTCTATCTAAAAAGTCAATAAGTGAGAGAGCAAATGAAACTAACATCAACAATAATTCTGGCAGTTGCCATCCTCGGGTCAGGCTATGTGCTCGCACGCCATCAGCTGTTTGATGTTCAGTTTCCTGTTCAGGTAGAAGTGCCCCAACAAAACATGGCCTACTACCGCATAAACCGGCTTTCAGGGCAGGCCTGTATCGACTATCTTGCTCAGGATGTTCGCCACCAGATTGAGAAGGATGATCCAAAGCTTGCAGCCAGTGAGATGTTTTGCTGGAACAGGGATGCCTATTCACTCTATGGACCAGGTCAGGGGCGTTTCTATGCTCATTGATCCGGGGCTGTGTTGGGCTGGAGTGAATGGTCGTTGTTGCTGAATCTGGCGCCCCGGAGACGATTCGAACGTCCGACCTACCGCTTAGGAGGCGGTTGCTCTATCCAGCTGAGCTACCGGGGCAGAGTGAGCGCTATTCAAGAGGGTAGATAGAGGCCCTGCAGGGGCAGAGAATACCATAAAAGACGCTTTCTGATTTTCCCCGGAACTCCTCCTATAGAGTAATAAAAGGTGGGAAAAAGATGGCGTTGAATCCAGACAATGAATAAGTCGTATACGGAGTATTGGTCGCAATGCCGGTTGGAAAAGCATGAATGTGGCCACATCCCTGGGCAGGTAAATGCGCGCTCAACCCGGCACCATGAGGGTAATCAATGATCGAGAATCTGAAGGGGTAGTGATCCCGGCAGAACCCAAGTGAGTGAGCAAGAAGAAGGTGGCGCAGGAGTCGCTAACCGAACAAACACTGAGTGGAGGGTTGTACAGTGGCCTGCCGGAAGACGATCAACGTCGAGTGCGGCTCCTGCGCCATAGGCTTGGGCCAAGGCAATAGTGGTTTCAAAATTTAAAAATAATAATAACATAATATAATGAAATAGTAAATAACATTCGCACTTCGCTATTACTGCCCTCCTGCTGCAACAATCTTTTTTTAGGAGGTATTGAATCTCCTCTTGTTGAGAAGTGAGGGCTCTTTATCTGACATAATCGGGGACGTTGTCACTCAACCCAGGTAGACCCATGCCATTTGAAATCTGGATCCAGATCGTCTTGATTTGCAGCTTGGGAGCAATGTCTCCAGGGCCAAGTTTGGCACTGGTCGTCGGCAATACTGTCTCTGGGGGGCGGCAGCATGGGGTTATGACAGGGGTTGGCCATGGGGTTGGAATTCTTTTCTATGCCTCATTGGTGGTAGCGGGTCTTGGTGTTTTGATCAGTACATCTCCTCAACTCTTTCTGCTTCTCCAGTGGGGTGGGGCTCTTTTTCTGGGTTATCTGGGTTTCCGATATCTCTTTCCTGGGGAGGCAGTTGTGGAGGGTGTTGAAGCGGTTGAAGCTAACCAGGGGGGGCTGTTTGCCCAGGGATTTTTGATCGCATTCCTCAATCCAAAGATTGCCGCATTCTTTTTTGCACTCTTTAGCCAGTTTCTACGGCCAGAAGCCGGCTGGGGCGAGAAATCAGTTATGGCACTGACCGCCGGCGTAATTGATGCGGCCTGGTATGTGACTGTCGCCACCATTTTGGCGGGTAGCCGGCTTCTTGGTTTTCTGCATCAACACCAAAAGCGGTTTGATCAAAGTGTTGGAGTATTGCTCATCTTGCTGGCAGTGGGTGTGGTGCTGCGTGTGCCATAACCCAGGCATTACTCCTGTGTGAACGTATTATTGCCCTCTTTCACAAGACCTCAGTCAAGACACTGATATAAGGCGTTGAACCCAAAACCTGCCCACTGAGTTGTCGGGGACCCTCCTGGCAGCAAGGTGATCCTCGCGATCACCACAGGGAGTGGTTTATCTACAACACCGCTTCAAGGTGCTTTAAAAACAGCAGAATTAGCAGAAAAACAGTATTCCATTGGTTGTAACGTTCTGTTGATGGCAAAGAAATACATCTATTGCAGTTATAATGGCTCTAAAGCCCCATCAACATGGTGGGGCTTTTTTTGTGTTTGGGAGCTATAAAAGGTTGTGATTGTTGAATAACGACGGCACAATACCCGACCCAGCCTATATTCGGGTTGGTTTTATAAGGGCCGATCTTGTTTTGGCCCAACATCTATGGAGTTAAATGTAAGACATGTCAAATGAAGTAACAGGTACTGTTAAGTGGTTTAATGATCAAAAAGGTTTCGGTTTTATTGAGCAAGAAGGTGGTAAGGACGTCTTCGTCCACTTCAGTGCAATTAACGGTTCAGGTCGAAAGACGCTGATTGAAGGTCAGCAGGTAACAATGGAAGTGACTGAGGGCGAGAAAGGCCCAATGGCAGAGAACGTTACCCCGCTCTAATCTGTTTTTGTAGATAGTGCCGACAGCATGGATTGATCCATGCTGTCAGGAAGCCGGCAATTCCAGGATTGTCGGAATTGGTGTCTGAAGTAAGGCAGGTCCGTTCTGTGCCTGCACACCCATCAAATCGCTCTCCCGTAGACCCCTCTATCAAGGTAGAGAGCAAAAGTGTCGCCCCCCCGGGGCCACTTTGGTGTAGAAGTGTTATCAAAGAGAGGGCATCCCCCTTGAATCAAAGCCGTCAATCCATCCGCTTCCAACGCAGGCGATGGAGAATCTTATCCCTCATTATGAGTTGGTGGTAGAGGGCTGCACTAATGTGGGCAAGCAGGACAAGGATGAGTAGATTAGTCGACAAGTTGTGCACAGTTCTTGCGGTGAGATGGTTAAAGGATTCGGGGAGAGTAGCCACGCCTGAGAAGACAGCGGGAAAGTCTGCCTGCACAGCCATAACCAGTCCGGTGGCCACAGTGATAAAGACCAGAAGATAGATGATGCGGTGAGCCCATAAGGCGGTTTGTCTCATTAGCTTACCTGAGGAGTCAATTGGGTCAGGCTTTCCCCTCAGTTTGATATTGAGATATCGGGCTATCATCAAAAGACCGATGATAATTCCAAAGATGGAGTGTCCCTGCAGAATATTGAGCTTTTCAGGGTCGCTGTTTGGGATCCGTTCTAACACCACTTTTCCAATTATCATAGAGAGAATGATGAGAAGGGCTAACAGCCAGTGGAAGACGATGGCGAGTCGGTTGTATTGGTTGCTTGAGGACATGTTCTTTCCAGTTAATAGCCTAAAGACGCATTAAGTGTAATTCTAAATGAACTTGATCTAACGCTAATTTGATTCACAACTGGAAGTGTGGATCAAAATCATATTTATCGTTACTGCTCTGAGTTTACAATGATAACGAAATTAGGGCTACGTTGAAGAAGAGAGCTCTGGAGGGGGCCATGTGGGTTTGGTCACTGGGCTCTATTCCTTGGACTGAATAAATGGTGGAGCGGAGGAGGATCGAACTCCCGACCTTCGCATTGCGAACGCGACGCTCTCCCATCTGAGCTACCGCCCCATTAATCCTTGACTCACTATTGGGTCCACTGTGGGTGGGCTATTCTAGTAAGGAAACTCTTGCCAAGTCCACCTGCCATTTTGCCTGAGCGAGCAGGTGGATGGTTGATAAAGTGTTGATATTGCTTGTTTAAGCACTCACCTTAGTGGGGGTCATTGTAGCGGTTATTATTCAATTGTGGGTTCGATTTCATAGTCTCTTGTGGTCAAGAGGGTTCTCTCCCAATCTCAGGGTAGGTATAGTGTCATCCTCTACAATGTTAATTGATGACACTATGCCGTTTAGAGACGACCCTATAACTGATGGCCTGCCTCTGGAACTCTCTCCAGGAGCCAAGCTTGCTAATGCCCGAAGTGAAAAGGGGCTCTCCCAGGAAGAGATCGCTGAACTCCTGAAGTTGAAAAAGAACATTGTCGATGCTCTCGAGCGAGATGACTACCAGGACCTTCCGAGTCCTGTATTTGCCAAGGGATACCTCAGAAGTTACGCCCGGATCGTAGGGGTCAAGGAGGAGAGCGTTGTTTCAGACCTGCATGAGGATCATGCCAACAGGATCCCTTTCGGCCGGCTGGAGAGGCGGACACTTCTGCCGAGTGGGCGGGTCTCCCGTTCCAAAAGAGGGTGGCGAATACTGTTTCCGATAGGATTGGTGGTGGTTGTGGTTGTCGTACTGATCTACATTGGGAAAATACCCTTTCAAGAAATGTTTTTCTCGAGCTAGTCGAATCATTTGTTAGAGTGGCTCAAAAAAGAATAAAAAAAGAGAGTTAATTGATCGAGATCAGCTCTCAGAGGAGAAACAGTCTGACCACAAGGTTTCTTGATTATCTAAGATAGTTTTTACTGATCGATTTGAATTGCTCTGTACCGGATTGACCGAGCCACTCAAATGCCACCATCTCCCGGGAGACGATCTGAGCACCGGCACTGCCCATCCGGTTGAGTGCAAGGGTGACATCTTCAGGGTCTCTAGAAGAGATAGCACCACTGACGACAAATACTTCAAATCCCTCTTCGAGGAGGTTGAGCGTCGTCTGCAGAACACAGACATGGCTTTCAATGCCAGCAATAATGATCTGGTCTCGATCGGCAGATTCAATAGCTTGACGACAGGATTCATCACCCATACAACTAAAGTGAAGCTTCTCAATCAGGGTGGGCTGTTTCAATCGCTCAGTCAGTACAGCGGTGGTGGCCCCGAGCCCCTGTGGATACTGCTCAGACACGAGAACAGGTACATCGAGTTCATCGGCAACCCCAGCCAGCCATACACTCTCGCTGACAACTCGATCTCCATTGTGAATAACGGGGAGAAGCTTCTCCTGGAGATCAATAATCAGTAACAGGCTGCGTTCTGCAACCATTAACATCGGCCTCTCCTCTTTGGATGGGTCTACGACCGGATAGTCTACACGATGCGCCTGATTAAGATCTCTTCCAAAGGCAGATATCGGATTGAATGAGCTCAGGATGCCAGGAGAGTTCAGCTGTCAGTCTCTTCACTTCGATAGGGGAGGGTGAGCACTATTGTTAATCCAGGATTATTATCTTTCAGCTGGAGCTCTCCACTATGCATTTTAGTTACTGCGGCAACCAGACTAAGCCCCAGTCCACTGCCGGGAGTGCTTCGGCTGCTGTCGAGGCGAACAAAACGCTGTAGTACCTCTTCTTGGGATTCGACAGGGATGCCCGGTCCATCGTCGGCGATAGTGACGACTATCTCTGAGTCGATTTTTTTGGCATCGGCCTGGAGTTGTCCGCCGACGGGGGCATATTTAATGGTGTTATCCAACAGGTTGGCAAAAGCCTGAAAGAGGAGGTCCCGGTCACCGTGGAGCGGCAGAGGTGGTTCTATGTTGGTCACTATGGTCTGTTCTTTTTCCTCAGCCAGTGGAGAATAGAGTTCAATCACATCATTGATCAGCTCAGCAAGATCGAGCAACGCAAAACCAGATCGTCGTTCATCAGCTTCAATCCGGGCAATTCTGAGTAGGGCATTGAATGTTGAGAGAAGGTGGTCGGTCTCTTTGAGGGCCTGTTCAATGATCTCTTCCCTCTCGGTGGGGTTGATATCAGGAATCTTTGCTTCCTCAAGACGATTACGCAGGCGGGCAAGAGGTGTTCTTAAGTCGTGGGCGATATTGTCCGAGACACGTCGAACACCTTCCATCAGGTTCTCAATCTGATCGAGCATGCTGTTGAGGTTGTCCGCAAGCTGGTCAAAATCATCACCACTGTTTTTTGTCGGTATGCGTTCAGAAAACTTCCCTGAGATTATTTTTCGACATGTGCTGTTGATGGCTTCAATACGCTTACCGGCTACGCGGCTCATCAGTGCACCTCCCAGGGTTCCAAGGATTAGGGTGATGGCCAATCCCCAAACGAGTGTGGTGGCAATGATGTCCTGGGTACGAATGAGATCATGGATATTGCGTCCGACCAGGAGGTGAAAGAAACGGTCAGTGAGGATAAAACGACGGGCCCGAACAGTCTGTTTTCCCTGGTTGAGTTTGAACTCGATCCAGCCATCAGGAGTGGCTTCGACCTGAGGCCAGTGATCAAGATTGCCAGAGACAAAATGAAATGTCGGATCAGTGAGCAGATAGAAAGATTCTGGGACGGGAGGTTGGCGCTCAACTCGTTTTTCGATCAGCTGTTTAAGGCCACCCAGACCATCCTTCTGGTAACGGTCAGCCAGGGCGGCGATCTCCGTTTGGATGGTGGCATCCAGCTGGCGCCCCATATAGCCAGCGGTGGACCAGTGGATAAAATACATCAGCAACATCACTGATGTTGCAAACAGTGCCATATAAATGAGAGCGAGACGGAATGTGGCGCTGTTAGTCAGGCGACGTTTCACGTAATAGATAGCCAGCACCACGTACAGTATGCAAGAGTGGTGTGCTGAATCCCTTGTCTATTTTTCCACGCAGACGACTGATGTGGACATCGATAACATTTGTTTGGGGATCAAAATGATAGTCCCAGACATTTTCCAGAAGCATAGTGCGGGTAACGACCTGGCCATGATGTCGCAACAGATATTCCAGCAGCCGATACTCTCTCGGCTGAAGCTGGATTGCCTGTCCCTCTCTTTTGACCTCTCTTGAGAGGAGATCCATCTCCAGATCAGAGACCTGGATGTGAGTGGTGACCGCTTCGTTGTCACCTCGACGCACTAAGGCATCAAGACGGGCGAGCAGCTCTGCAAAAGCGAAGGGTTTTGTCAGGTAGTCATCACTGCCGGCACGAAGGCCTTCAACTCTGTCATCGACTTCACCGAGCGCACTCAGGATTAATACGGGCATCGTATGTCCGCCATCACGAAGTTTGTGAATAACAGTGAGGCCATCGAGTGCAGGTAGCATGCGGTCAACAATAAGGGCATCAAAGGCCTCTGTGGAGGCGCGGTGAAAGCCATCTGATCCGTCAGCGGCATGTTCGGCCTGATGCCCCGCTTCTTGCAGTCCACGGGCAATATAATTTGCCGTGTCACGGTCATCTTCGATTACCAGAATACGCATTGGAACAACATCCATCTCTTTTCAATAGGGTCAATCATAACTGATCTGGTTCATCTTGGTCTGGGACTCGCTTCAATCACGAAGCGAGTCCGGTAACATCAGGAGAGGGGAATCGCGATAAAAAGCGAGTTATTGCTGCGTTTAACCAGGATGACCACTGATCGACGGCGGAAGCCGCCAATGGTCGATTGAGAGAGATGTTTCATCAAGAAAACAGGATTGTTCCGGCTCTTTTTTGATCAGACACTGGTTATTGAAATGGTTTTAACGCCACTTCAATGCGGTCGACTCCTTCGTCAATGTCGGTTTGGTTGATATTCAATGCGGGTAGAAAGCGAAGGACATCTGGGCCTGCCTGGAGGATGAGTACTCCCTGCTGCCGGCAGGCCTCTGTGAGCACACCGGCCTGGCCTGAATGGGAATCAGTGAGTTGGGCACCGATCATCAGCCCTCTTCCCCTGATCTCACTAAAAAGGGAATAACGCTCATTGAGTCGTTGAAGCCCGGATTTCAGTCTCTCTCCCTGGTGCAGAACATTGGCAAGGAGGGAGGGTGAGTTGATTTTCTTCAGAGCCACCCTGGCAACAGCGGTGGCGAGCGGGTTTCCTCCAAAGGTGGAGCCATGGCTTCCGAAGGGGAGTGCCTGTGTTGCTTCTCCGGCAACAAGCAAGGCTCCGATAGGAAAACCACAGCCCAGAGCTTTGGCAATGGCCATGACATCGGGTTGTGCCTCGGCCTCCCACTGATGGGCAAACAACCTGCCTGTCCTTCCCATTCCGCACTGCACTTCATCGTAGATCAACAGGGCATTGTGTTGGTCGCAGAGAGACCTAAGGTGAGAGAGAAAACCGGGTGCAGCAGGAGTTACCCCACCTTCTCCCTGAATAGGTTCGACCAGGACGGCACAGACATTGTCATTGAATAGGGAAGTTACGGCCTCAAAATCATTAAAGGGGCAGTAACGGAAGCCAGCTGGAAGAGGTTCAAAACCCTCATGATATTTCGGTTGGGCCGTAGCAGTCACTGTGGCCAGGGTGCGCCCGTGGAATGAGCCGCTGAAAGTGATGATCTCTCGTTGATCTGGAGGAGAGCTTTTACTGGCCCGCTTTCTCGCCAGCTTGATGGCAGCTTCATTTGCCTCTGCTCCAGAGTTGCAAAAGAAGACCTGATCAGCAAAGGTGGCCTCTACCAGCTCCTGTGCAAGCAGAATGGCGGGCTCAGTGTAGTAAATATTGGTGGTATGCCAGAGCTTCTCGGCCTGGGAATGAAGTGCTGCAAGCAGATCAGGGTTCGCATGGCCGAGTGAATTGACAGCGATCCCGGCGCCTAAATCGATGTACTCCTTACCATCACGATCCCAGAGTCGACTTCCCTTTCCGTGATCAAGGATTATCTCCCTGGGTTGGTAGTTGGGGAGATAGCAACGAACCCCTTCAGCAATGAGTTCAGTGGTTGTCAATGGGCTTTGGCTGTTCATCTTGTTGGGTTGGGGTTATCAAGTGGATCGAGCTTGGGAGGGGGTATTCTACCTCAGCATCAGGCCAGAAGAGTGGTCAGGACCTCTTGGTATATTTGGCTTAAGGTATCAAGATCATCAGTAGAGACTTGTTCGTTAATCTGGTGGATGGTTGCATTGAGCGGGCCCAATTCAATTACCTGCGCTCCGGTTGGAGCGATAAATCGACCATCAGAGGTGCCGCCATCGGTTGAGAGCTGGGGCTCCTGGCCGGATATCTTTTTCACTGCTTCGGTGACGGCATCAATAAGAGTACCCGGGAGTGTCTGGAAGGGAAACCCCGGTGGTTCCCACTCAATGGCGACGTTCACGTTGTGGGCTTCACAGACAGATCTGACCACCTCTTCGAGTGACTCCATTGATGATTCAGGGGAGTGGCGGAAATTAAAGTCAACGGTTGCCATACCGGGGATAACATTTGTCGCGCCAGTTCCACTATTGAAGTTCGAGACCTGAAAAGTGGTCGGCGGAAAAAAGGCGTTGCCCTGGTCCCACTCCCTGTTGCAGAGTTCATTGACGATGCTGGCGGCATCATGAATGGGGTTATGGGCCAGGTGGGGGTATGCCACATGGCCCTGTTTTCCAGTTATTGTCAGTCTCCCCCCTGCAGAGCCGCGGCGGCCGTTCTTGACCGTATCAGCCACTCGTTGGTTTGAGGTGGGTTCACCGATAATACACCAATCTATTTTTTCACCTCTCGCCTCAAGCACATCAATAACCCGGCAGGTGCCCTCAACGGCGGCCCCCTCTTCATCACTGGTGACCAGCAGAGCGATCGAACCTCGGTGTTGGGGATGGAGGGTGACAAAACGTTCACAAGCAGTGACGATTGCGGCCAGTCCGCCCTTCATGTCCGCAGCTCCGCGACCTTTGAGCATTCCCTCTTCGATGGCACCCGAGAAGGGGTCGGTTGACCACTGATCAAGGGGTCCCGTTGGAACAACATCGGTATGGCCGGCAAACGCCAGCACAGGGGTGACATCTCCTCGCCTTGCCCAGAAGTTGTCGACCGGCCCAAAACGCATTTGTTCGACGGTAAAACCGGCAGCCTCAAGACGTCTGCCCAGCAGTTCCTGACAGCCCGCATCATCAGGAGAGATTGAGGGCTGTCTCACCAGTTCTTGAGCAAGGGAGATGGTTGGAGAGAGAGAGTTCATTTGACGGCCTTGATTGATTACCAGATATTGTACGTCAAAGAGTGGCCAAGATGACATTTTTGAAGAACCCCACTGCCCGGTGGAGTGGTCGATAGCTGAGGTTGGTGTTTTGGCGTTTGCCCTTGCTCGATTGACGGGAGAAGTTCTGACAAGAGGTTGGGAATGAGATGAACAAGAAGCACAACCCGATTCAATTAAACGTAAGTATGTTTTTGAAAAGATGATACAAACATCAAATCTAGGTGTAAACTTATCCGCTGTGATTTAGTATTTTTCCTGTCAGAAATAATTTCATGAGGAGCCAAAATGGCGGTAACCAGACCATCATTTGAATGGCAAGACCCACTCTTGCTCGATGATCAACTTGATGATGATGAACGGATGGTGCGAGACAGCGTCAGGCGGTATTGCCAGACGGAGTTAATGCCACAAGTTATAAAAGCCAATCGGGATGAACAGTTCGACCGTTCAATTATGGTCGAGATGGGTGCACTTGGAATGCTCGGATCAACAATTGAGGGTTACGGTTGTGCAGGACTCAACTATGTCTGTTACGGTCTTGTCGCCCGAGAAGTTGAACGAGTTGATTCTGGCTACCGATCGGCAATGAGTGTCCAGACCAGCCTGGTTATGTTTCCCATTCATGCCTATGGGAGTGAAGAGCAGAAAGAGAGGTATCTCCCAGGGTTGGCAACTGCAGAGTGGGTTGGGTGCTTCGGGTTGACCGAGCCCGACCATGGTTCTGACCCCGGTGGGATGGCAACACGGGCACGCCGCAAGGGTGATGATTGGGTGTTGAGTGGAACAAAAATGTGGATTACCAACTCACCCATTGCCGATCTGTTTATTGTCTGGGCGAAAGATGATGACGGGATTATTAGGGGGTTTATTCTGGAAAGAGGCATGAAAGGGTTAAGTACACCTGTGATTGAGGGCAAGTTCTCGCTCAGGACCTCAATTACCGGCTCCATCGCCATGGAGGATGTGGTTGTACCCGAGGCCAATCGCCTGCCTGGAGCAGAGGGGTTAAAAGGGCCGTTTGGTTGTCTCAACCGGGCTCGTTTTGGAATTGCCTGGGGTGTGATGGGCGCTGCTGAATTTTGCTGGCAGGCCGCCAGGGACTATGTGCTCGAGCGACAACAGTTTGGCCGTCCATTGGCCGCCAACCAACTGATCCAAAAAAAGCTTGCTGATATGCAGACTGAAATTACGCTGGGTCTGCAAAGTTGTCTCCGTCTTGGGCGTCTTTTTGATCAAGGCCGCGCAGCACCAGAGATGATCTCGATGATGAAAAGAAACAACTGCGGCAAGGCGCTTGACATTGCCAGGACAGCTCGGGACATGCATGGTGCCAATGGAATCGTTGATGAGTATCATGTTATCCGCCACTTGATGAACCTTGAGACAGTCAACACCTATGAGGGGACCCATGATGTTCATGCCCTGATTCTGGGTCGAGCCCAGACCGGACTCCAGGCCTTCTTCTAAGTGATGATGCTTTAAGGAGAGATAGGCAGCCACCCCTAGGCAGACAACCAACTCCGCCTAAACAAAAAAACACCGCCTTTTAAGGTGGCGTAGATGGGGGGTGTACAGGAGGAGGAACTCTCGGCGTTAAGTAGTAGAATAGGCACTCTCTCCTTACCGGGAGATGAACACATCATTACTCATTGTTAATAATCCATCTGGAGACAATAGAGAGGATCAACTGTAAGTGTTAGGTAAAAAGGGGGCTTAGGCCGTTGGAGTTGTCCTCTTTCAGCCGTAGAATACAGGCGTTATCAAAAAGATTGGAGTCGTCTTCGGAGATCGTACATGGTGGGGCCGATGGGGTATTCTATACTCCGAAATAATCCAAAAATTATGGCTTAACTTATTGAAATGTAGGTGTTAATAAAATCATGAAAATACTTGTACCGGTAAAGCGTGTTGTCGATGCCAATGTTTCTGTTCGGGTTAAAGCGGATGAGAGCGGCGTTGAACTCGGTAATGTGAAAATGGCAATGAACCCTTTTTGTGAGATTGCGGTTGAAGAGGCCATTCGTCTGCGTGAAAAGGGTTTGGCAGACGAGGTGGTCCTGGTCTCGGCAGGATCTGCCAAGAGTGAAGAGACGTTAAGGACCGGCCTGGCAATGGGTGCAGACCGAGGTATTCTGATCGAAGCAGAAGGCCCGCTGGAACCGCTTGCAGTGGCAAGACTTCTGGAGGCAGTGGTTGGCAATGAGTCACCCGAGCTTGTAGTGATGGGGAAACAGGCGGTTGATGATGATAATAACCAGACCGGACAGATGCTTGCAGGACTGCTCGACTGGCCGATTGCAACATTTATCTCTTCAATTGAGATCAGTGGTGATGAGGTGGTTGTGGCCTGTGAAGTTGATAACGGCATTGAGACCTTAAAGCTCAAACTGCCATCTCTGGTTACCGCAGATCTGCGGCTCAATGAGCCACGCTATGCCTCTTTGCCTAATATTATGAAGGCCAAGAAGAAACCCGTCGACAAAACAACGCCTGCCGAACTGGGGGTTGATGTAACTCCACATCTGGAGGTGATAAAAGTAGCGCAACCCCCATCCCGAAAAGCAGGGGTTTTGGTGACTTCTGCCGAGGAACTGATTGAAAAACTTAGAAATGAAGCACAGGTGATCTGATGACTGTTTTAGTAATAGCCGAACACGATAACAATGAACTGCAGTTAACCACACTCAATACGATAACGGCAGGACTTGAGTTAGGAGACCAGGTTGATCTGCTGGTTGCAGGGTCTGGGTGTGAAGCCGTTATCGCTACGGCGGGATCGATCTCGGGCATCAGCCGGGTACTGGTTGCAGACCATGCTGATTACCAACACCGACTGGCAGAGAGTATTGCCCCTCTGTTGGTTAAGCTCGCTCCGGGCTACTCCCATCTTCTTGCTTCAGCCACAAGTTGGGGTAAGAGTATTCTTCCCCGTGCTGCAGCAAAATTGGGTCTGCAGCAAATATCCGACATCTCAGCCATTATTGATGACGCCACGTTTGAGAGACCCATCTATGCCGGGAGTGCAGTTGAAACAGTTCGTTCAAATGATGAAATTCGCTTTATCACTGTACGATCCACCGCATTTGAGGCCGCTGCCCAGGAGGGGGGATCGGCGTCTGTTGAAGCGGTTGAGGGGGAGAGTGCCGGCAAGGGTGCTGAATTCCTCAGTGCAGAAGTAACCCAGTCCGAGCGTCCTGAACTTACCTCTGCTAAGGTTGTCATCTCTGGTGGTCGAGGGCTCCAGAGTAAAGAGAATTTTGGCTTGATTGAGAGCCTTGCGGACAAGTTGGGTGCAGCCATAGGGGCATCAAGAGCGGCTGTAGATGCCGGCTTTATCTCCAATGATTATCAGGTGGGACAGACCGGGAAAGTGGTAGCCCCAGATCTCTATATTGCAATCGGAATTTCTGGCGCCATTCAACACCTTGCCGGGATGAAGGACTCTCGAGTTATCGTTGCCATTAATAAGGATGAAGAGGCCCCCATCTTTCAAGTGGCGGATTATGGGTGGGTCATAGATCTTTTCCAGGCACTTCCAGAGATTGAGTCTGCACTGGAGTGATGGCAGCAAGTTCGTCTCTGACCGGATTATCAGATAGGCATTAACCCTCATGAGGATCTCTTTCATCATGGATCCTCTGGAGAGGGTCAAGCCATGGAAAGACACCTCCTACCACCTCATGCTGGCCGCCTGTCAGCGAGGCCACCAGGTCTGTCATATCAACCCCTCTACACTCTCGCTTGACCATGACCGAGTCTCTGCTGGGAGTGTAAGTGTTGATGTCACTTCCAGCCATCAAACGCCTTTCAGGATAATCGCAGAGTCCCGGGAGTGGCTCGATCAATCAGACGTGGTCATGGTCAGAACGGATCCGCCCTTTGATCGGCGTTACTTCTACATTACCCTGATGCTCGACCTGTTGCCTGCTTCAACAAGGGTGATCAATCGACCTTCAACACTCAGAGACTGGAATGAAAAACTCGCAGCGCTCTATTTTCCGTCACTTACACCACAAACACTGGTCTCCTGCCAGCATCAGGAGATTGTGGACTTTATCTCAAGCCATGGGCGAACCACCCTTAAGCCTGTTGATGGCCATGGTGGAAAGGGAGTGGTTTTTGTTTCAGAAGAGGACCCCCAGAGGGATGAACTCATCTCTCAGTCGACCAACGGCGGCAAACACTGGATTATCGCCCAGCGCTATCTCCCCGAAGCTTCGGAAGGAGACAAGCGGATCCTGCTCCTGAATGGAGAACCACTCGGGGCCATCCTGAGAGTCCATGCTGAGGGAGAGGAGCTGAACAATCTTGATGCCGGGGGCAGCGCCCAAAAAAGTACCTTGAATGAGCGCGATCTGGAGATTTGCGCCGCCCTTCAAAGACCTCTTCAGGAGAGGGGGGTCTATTTTGCAGGAATTGACATCATCGGTGGTCAGTTGATTGAGATCAATGTCACCAGCCCGACGGGCCTTCAGGAACTCAGCCAATTTAATTCTGAGGATTATCACCATCAGATTATCGCTGGGCTCGAGACATCGATGGGTTAGGCAAGAGGGAGGGATCGGTTGAGATGGTTCTTTTGGGTCGGAGTAAAAAAGAGAGTTCACTCCGCAGTGTTGGGAGACTCCTTTCTAGCCGGCGAAATACTGGGCAAGAAACTGGTCAAAAGAGAGGCTGTCACTCTCCTCAATCTGTTGTTGATGGCGGAGCGAAGCTGAGGCAAGATCCTCGAACCACCGCCATTTTTCCTCATTCAGTTTATCTGACTTGAAGTTCTTCTCATGCCCAACCGCTTTCCTCATGGCAAAGTGGAAGAAAGACTCACCATTCTCCTCCATCTCATCGAGAATACGGGCAGAGGGGAGAAGTGAATCATCTCTAAGCCTTTGTCCAATCTCATCGATCGCCTGTTGGTAGCCCCCTCCGTGATTGACCTCATCAAGAAGCAAGGCCACCGGTTCAATCGACTTGATCAGTTCTTCACCCCATTGGCGCAATCCTATCTCTCCCTCTCTGCGGAGCAGTTTTAGCTCAGGGTCACGGCCAGAGAGAGCGGTAGAGGTGACATTTTGGGCACACTGCCTGCTCTCATCACTATCAAGAGGTGGAGAGTCCTGGAGAAGGCACCAGGTCAAAAAGGCATCGAGAAAGTGGATCTGAGAGGCATTGATCCCGGTCGGAATAAAGGGGTTGAGATCAATGCATCGGAGCTCTATATATTCAACCCCTCTGGCCACCAAAGCAGAGGTTGGTTTTTCACTTGGCATAATCGTCTGCTTTGGTCTAATGGGGGAATAATACTCATTATCAATCTGTAATAGATTGGTATTGAGTTGCAGGTATTGGCCATCCTTTTTCACCCCAATTTTTTCATACGCCGGGTGGCTTGTAGTGGTTGCCCTCTGCAGCGCAGCGGTATATTCATCGAGTGAATTAAAATTGATCCTGATATTTGATTGAGCATCGGTTTGATAGCCCAGATCACTCATCCGCAATGAAGTCGCAAAAGGGGCATAGAAACTTTGAGGGTCGAGTTGTTCCAGAGAGTGCTGTTGTCCCTCAAGGAAGGTCTTGCATACCGCAGGCGAGGCCCCAAACAGATAGAGCAGTAACCAACCGTAGCGTTTGAAATTCCTGATCAAGCCGAAGTAGCGGGAAGTAATCTCATCTTTGAGTGATTCGGGTTGATCAAGTTGAAGCCAGCGCTTCCAGAAGGCGGTTGGAACTGAGTAGTTGTAGTGAATTCCGGCAATGGTCTGCATCAGTCTGCCATAGCGATGGCCCAGTCCTAACCGATAGATGGTCTTCATTCGGCCTATATTAGAAGCGCCGTATTTGGCAATCCGGATGTTCTCTTCACCGCGCAGGATGCAGGGCATGCTGCAGACCCATAGTTTTTCATCACCAATGGATTGATAGAGGTATTGGTGAATTTCAGTCAGCAGTTGAAGTGATTGATCGATATCACTGCTGGGCGGGGTAATGAACTCAAGCAGGGCCTCAGAGTAGTCTGTGGTAATGCAGGAGTGAGTAAGTGCTGAGCCCAGGCTTAAGGGATGATCGGTCATCGCAAGCACACCCCGAGCATCGAGGCGGAGGCTCTCTTTCTCGATCCCCCGTTTGATTTCACTTAATTCCTCTGCAGCACCACTTTGGGTGAGCAAAAGGAGGGTTTGCTCGACGGCGTTCACCTTGGACATCTCATCAGGATTGTTATCTCCATGAAGTAGGGGAGAGAAAGCTTGGGGAGTATGGCAAAATCATCATAAGAAGTATCTTGAGATAAGCAGATTTTACCTTTTTAGAGTGATTATAAGATAGCGGGTTTGCGGTTTTTTATTGAGATTGATATGAGGACTTCGTCATGTGGCATCAAAAGAGCCTGGTAATTGAGACTGAAGGGAGAGGGCTCTATGAGATAAGCCATCTGGTTAGCCAATCAGTCGTTGGAACCGGGGTTAAAACCGGGGTTTGCCACCTCTTTATCAGACATACCAGTGCATCACTCATCATCAGTGAAAATGCAGATCCGGTAGTCCTTGATGATCTGGAGGCTTATTTTAATCGTCTGGTTCCCGATGGTGATTCACTCTATCGACATACCCTTGAAGGGGTCGATGATATGCCTGCCCATGTCAGATCCGTTTTGACCCAGACCTCACTGACTCTGCCTGTTGTTGATGGCCGGCTGGGGTTGGGGGTGTGGCAGGGAGTCTATCTCTGGGAGCATCGGTTCAACCCCCACCGAAGAACCTGTGTGGCTACCATTGAGGGCGAGAGTTAAGCGTGCAGCTTCGGCTACTGTTCCCGTGGGGGTGAGATGAATCATCGTTTCTGTGTGGCCCCCATGCTTGACTGCACTGATCGTCATCAGCGTTATCTCTTTAGGCTGATCTCCAAAAAAGCCTCTCTCTATACTGAGATGGTGACAACAGGAGCCGTGCTTCACGGCGATAGGGAGCGTCTTCTCGCTTTTGATTCCCTGGAACACCCCGTAGCATTTCAGCTCGGCGGCAGTGAACCCGAAGCGATGGCCCGGTCGGCGCTGCTGGCGGAACAGGCGGGATACGGTGAGATCAATATCAATGCCGGTTGTCCCAGTGATCGGGTTCAGGCCGGGCAGTTTGGCGTCGCGCTGATGCTTGAACCGGCCAGGCTGGTGGAGTGCCATCGGGCAATGAGTGAGGTGCTCTCCATACCGGTTACCCTGAAACACAGGGTGGGTGTGGATGATCAGGACAGCAAGGCGTTTCTCACTTCATTTGTAACCAAAATGGCGGAAGGGGGGTGCAGGACTTTTATCATTCATGCGCGCAAGGCCTGGCGCCATGGGCTCAGCCCCAAACAGAACCGCCAGATCCCGCCACTTTGTTATCACAGGGTCTACCAACTTAAACAGGACTTTCCGGAACTGGAGGTGGTGATCAATGGAGGCATCACCTCCCTGGACGAAGCTCTTGGGCATCTTGACCATGTCGACGGGGTGATGGTGGGCAGGGCAATCTACAATGATCCCTATCGCTTCTCGGCCGTAGATCAGCGTCTCTTTGGAGCTGAAGAGTGTCAACTCACACGCCAGCAACTGCTTGAGGCCTACCTTCCCTATCTGCGCTCCCAACTGGAGCAGGGCACACCTCTTGGGGTGATGGCTCGCCATCTCTTTGGTCTGTTCCACGGTGTACCGGGAGCGCGAAGATGGCGCAGGACGCTGGGAGAGGGAGCCTGGAAGCCGGATGCCGGAGTGGAGGTGATCGAAAGAGCGAGGGCTTTGGTTCCGGCCTCAGCCTAACAGCTGGTGCCGTTCATAGTGGCCGTAGAAGTTAAACTCGGCCTGGAGGCCGAGTCATATATTCACGCCAATAAAAAACCCTCACCAATTAGTGAGGGTTTTTTGTTGCTTTAAATCTTCTGATTAATTTATTCCAGTGACCTTGCTTGGCCCCTCCAAAACACTAAAACCTTTGTCGGATAAGTTAACAAAATTTGGGTTGTTGGTCAGGGCGCCGGCGTAGAGTTCCCCACTCCGGTAGGCTTCACAGGCTTCTTGGCTTTCCCAGGAATAGACACCGCCATAGGTATTGTTTACTTCATCAGAAAGCCACACTTTAGAAATGAGTCCGGGAATGACGGCGAAGTTCGGCGCGACCTCATTGGCAACTCCCATGAAATCATCGTGAGTAATACCTTCGAGATTGAAGTTAATGACTTGAATATATCTGATGTTGCTCATTGGTTTTTTTCCTTTTTTGTTTTCACTTAATGGGTTGCCATAATATACATAAAAATCAACTTGTAGCATAAAGAAAGAGCTCAAGTAACACCAAGGACAAGGTGGTGGCTAAGCCGGATCTGGCAGCCCTTGGACCGCTCTTTTTTATCAGGTGGTGGTGTTCTGAATGGCGGTGAGGGACTCCACACCCCTACCTGACTCGGGATCCGCTCGATCACCGGGGAGTCCTCGATAACCGCAAGCTCGTATATGATCTTTGTAATCGGCCTGTTGGTGTTTTATCTCAGTTTTTCATGCGCTTTAGGAAACGTCCGTACGCCCGCCCCGAAAAAAATAAAAGGCTGAAGCTATGATCAGGAAAACGATATTCTGATATAGGAAAGGATTATCTACAGTTAAATTCCCTGAAGTAGACAGCAGATACACCCCGCCAACTCCAAATATTCCCCAACCGACAGCATGATGTTGCATAAAGGTGGAAATATTGTCCTGGGTGATCACTGAACGGGATACATTAATCCAATAGGCAATTACCAGAAGCGCCAGGCCAGTTTGTTGTAACTGGTTGGTAAGCGGGTCGGTGATTTGATCCTCCGGAAACATCATAACCGCCATGTACGAACCTGGGGCAAAAAAGAACCATAGACCATATAAAACAGCGGCAGCAATCGTGAAGTACATCATATTTTTCTGCATTTCTAAGTCCTCGTTGTGTGTTTCATGGGGTCTTTGATTATCACATTCATCTTAAATGATTCCAAGTTAGTGCCGGTGCTTTTCGCCCCATCTTTCAATTTTGTTTTTAATCAAAAATCATTCCCCATGCTGTTTGTATCATCAGACTGATTTTCCGCCATGACCATCCTTCATTGACGGTGGGCTCTCCAGCCAGATAGGTGCCTACGATTTCAATGCTTTTCCACTCTTCTGGCGGGATTGTTTTGAGGTTTCCAGAGAGGACCGTGAAATCAGCGAGTTTGCCCACCTCCAGGCTGCCTCTGGTGTCTTCCTCAAATATTTGCCAAGCGGCATTAATCGTAACCGCTTTAATCGCATCATCCACGGTGATCGTTTCGTCATGCCCAAGGACATACTTCCCGGACCGTGTATTTCGGGTCACTGCAACACGCATCTCTCTAAGCACTCCTATCGGAGAGGAGGGAGAATCCGTATGTAGAGTAAATCGGTGGCCGGCCTTTTTTGCTGAATTGATGGGCATAAAGCGTGAGGCTCTATTAGGGCCGACAATGACTTCTGTTAAAGCATCTCCATAATAATAGATATGATCAATATAGAAACTGGGGGTCACTCCAAGGCGAAACGCACGTTTTAGTTGCTCACTGGTGACTAAAGCATTGTGCTCCATACGGTGTCGATAATCTTTTCGGGGGAAACTCTGTTGTGCCGCCTCAACGGCATCTAAAAATTGTTTTGCTGCCCGTTCCCCTTGAATATGAGCTGCAATTTGCCATCCTTCTTTATGAAATTTATTGACCAAGAAAGAAAGTCTTTCATCATCATAAGTTAGGTGTCCTTTTTCACCAGACTTTATCCCTAACCTGTTGCGGGTAAACTCGTTGTCGAGATAGGGTTCGTTCATGGCCATCCCACCTGCATAAGGAGAGCCGTCAATCCAGAATTTTGGTCCCAGAACCTTGAATTGATGATTACCTTGAGAAGGTTTGAAATCGGTCTTTTCCAGCTTATCAAACAGAGGGTAAGTAAAGACTCTGACCGGTGTATTTGGATGTTCAGCAACTTCTTGAAGCGATTGAATGTGTTTGGGAATAATGGGCTGTAGGCCAGGCGCAACAATGGTGGTATAGCCGGCTTTTGAGTAAGTTTCCATTTGCTTGGTCAATAGATAGACATAAGCAGCCCAAGGATATTTGGGTGTAGCATTTGAGAATTTTGCCATTGCGCCAACTTCTACAATGAGTCCAGTCAACTCACCGTTTTCATCTTTGTCAAAATATCCCCCCTCAGGATTAGGCGTGTCTTTAGTGATTCCGGCGGCTTCAAGTGCCAGGCTGTTAACAAAACCAGAATGCAGCGTTTGGGCAATGATAAATAAAGGGTTCTCCGGTGCCATTCGATCCAGCTCTTCCAATGTTGGAGCTTCCAAGTCTCGGAGAATTGCTGGATCCCACCCATAGGCAAGAACCCATTTCCCGCTTCCTTTTTCTTCGATGCCTTTCTTAAGGCTTGCCATAACTTCTGCTTGATTCTTATGATTGAACCCGGAGATATCTATAGTCTCTTCCATCATTGCAGACAGAATTGGATGGGTATGAATATCGATAAAGCCGGGCAGCAGTGTGTTTCCCTTAAGATCAATAACTTCTGTTTTAGAGCCTCTAAATTTTGATACCTCCGTTTCACTCCCTATCGCCTGTATCTTTCCATCATGAACAGCAATGGCCTGGGCCTCAGGATTGTTATCATCGACAGTTATGATAGTCCCACCTAAGAACATTTTATCTGCTTTGTTTTGCTCAACAGGTATACCTTTTTCTCCAAATACAAAGAGAAAAAATGCAATAAAAAATAGAACTATCCCCAGGGAGAGGAATTTGCTTTTAGCAGATGAGGGGCTTTGGGTCATCAGCAGATCCACAACCCTGCCGTTGTCTGTTTCACAACACTCCTGTCATCCCTAATAGTCATTTCACCCTCAATACTCTTCTCTTTTTTATCCACATCTCACAATTAGCACCAATTAAGAAAAAAGTTAATTATATAGAAAGAAAATCTTAAATGTATACTTTTGAATCATTTAGATAAGGAAGTTTATTACGAATCAATTTAATTTTATTAGTATCTATTTCACCGACTATACATTCTTCCTGGTTTTCACTATTTACAATATCTAATCCATCTGGACCAATAATCTTGCTTTCTCCCATAAAATTAATATCGTTAAGCTCTCCAACAAAGTTTGCATAAACAACAAATATCCCGTTTTCAAATGCCCTGCTTCTAGAAATATAACGAGCTGCTGCTGGCCAATTAGAAGACTGAGCGGTAGGCGCTAGAATTAATTCAACACCTTCTAATGCAGCTCTTCGGATTAGTTCAGGAAATTCTAATTCATAGCAAATAACAATTGCTGTCTTAATACCTTTAAAGTTAATAATTGAATCATTATTACCACGATTAAATATCGTTGATTCGTCAGCTGTAGGCGGTAAAAGGTTTTTTCGGTGATTAATTAATGATTGACCTTTGCTGTTAAATAGTTGTGCTGAATTAAAGAGGTTTTTCTTTTCAACTTCAGGATATCCATACAAGATAGCTGTTGAATATTTTTTTGCTAATGAACTAATCTTGTTTCCATATTCACCGTCTTTAATTTCAGAAAATTCTTTAATCATTTTATGGCTACCATACCCTGATAAAAATAATTCAGGTAACACTATTAAGTCTAAAGTGGTGTTGTTTCTTAAATGATTATCTAATCTTTCAATCTTTTTTAAAGGTGTTTCGTTACGCATTTTGTACTGAAATACACCGATGTTTAATATCATCCTATTACTTTTCCTTTAAAGTCAGAATTTTAAGAGGGAAAAAATATTCGGTTTAAGCGAAAGTAGAATTCTCAATTATTTAGTGGCCAACTTTCTTGATGAGGAATGTGCAGAGTGATCTCATTTCCCGTCTGAATCGTACCGGGACACTCCACCCATGCCACTACCCCTCGTCTACCGAGAGAATATTTAGGGAATGTTTCAGCCAGCCCATCAAGATTAGGGAAATTCTGTTGAATAATCTTTCCAGGGTGAATACACGGCAGATTCTCACCATCCACCACCAGTACAGCGCCACCAGCAAACTCTATTCTTGTTGACGGTGGTAACAGAGTCAGATGTGGTATCCCCTCAACGGCCAGATTCGCTCCTATCCATCCCGGCATAATTTCATCAATGCCCATACGGTCAGCAATAGATTGCAACTCTTCTACTGAGACAATGGAAACCTGCCGGTAATTACGAATTTGAGTATCTTTTGGATAATGAGGCTGGCGCCCACCGGTCTTCATTGTTAGTCCGGCGTGAATATCGCCGACAAATCCCTCGTACTTTATCTGACAGGAATCGATTGGCAATTTCTCCAGTGTATCGGCAACATTTCCGACCAGGACCTGAACTACTTTTCCCATTTTTCGTTCTACTAATTTCATATCTCATCTGCGCAGGCTATTACTAGCTTTTAGAACATGATTGATTTCATAAATCAACCTTAACTACAATTGCAGGGATAGGAATTTGCTTTTGGCAGATGCGGTGTCCTGGGACTCGAACCCCTGCCGTTGTCTGTTTCACATAAACCCTGTTATCTCTAACAGCCATTTCACCCCTTCCTCTCATGCTCTTATTCGTTTTGTTCTTTATCTTCTACCCACTTCCAATCCTCTAACGGCTCATATTTGCCGCTGCATTTACAAATTTTATTGTCAGTACTTTGAACCGCTGAAAAGCACTTGTTACAAATATCAGTTTGAATTGTTGGAATTGCAGAACCTAAGATAAAGAAGCTCGCAAAAAAAGATGGGTCATTAAATAGCAAAATACCTAAGCAGATTAAAGCAAAAATAACAACAAAAAAAATGATGCCCGCAGCAAAATTGAGTACAAAGCCATATGTGGCAATTACAAAAACGGCAAAAACGGCCAAAAGAACTGCAACGATTAAATTCCCCCTTGAAAAATTAGAGAGTGCATTATCTTTTTTATAATCTTCTTCTGTTTTTCTTTTCCACATTATTCCTTACCGTCCTTGTAGGTTCCTTTGCTCTCTAACTGTCTGCTGTCTGTTTCACATCACTCCTGTCAACCCTAACCGCCATTTCATCTCCTCATCTCTTCTGTTTTCAATTACCCACACACAATTTGCTCCAATTAGCGGCTGTTTTCAAGCACCATTGAAGCCAAGTTTCATTTTTTGATCCCATCTACTCTTGCATCGGCGGAAAATCTGCTAGTCTTTACCCAACATATTTCCCCGTTTCAGGAGAGACCCCATGACCGCATGCATGACCGGTTGGGCGCACACGCCCTTTGGCCGTTTGGAAGACGACGACGCCGAATCGCTGATCGTCCGTGTCGCCACGAATGCTATCGCCGATGCCGGGCTGGAGCCGGGCGATATCGACGAGATCTTCCTCGGCACTTTCAATGGCGGCATGTCGCCCCAGGATTTCGCGGCCTCGCTGGTGCTGCAGGCTGACGATGCTTTGCGCTACAAGCCGGTCACGCGGGTCGAGAACGCCTGCGCCACGGGTTCGGCGGCGATCTACCAGGGGCTCAACACCATCAAGGCCGGCAATGCCCGCCACGTGCTGTGTATCGGCATGGAGAAGATGACGGCATGTGATATCAAAGCCGTCGGCGAGACGCTGATCAAGGCCTCCTACGTGAAGGATGAAGCGGTCGACGGCATGACCTTTCCCGGTGTTTTCGGCCTGATCGCGCAGAACTATTTTCAGAAATACGGCGACCAGATGGATGCGCTGGCCATGATCGCCGCGAAGAACCACAAGAACGGTTCGGTCAATCCGCTGGCCCACTTGCAGAAGGATTTCGGCTACGACTTCTGCCGCAACGAATCGGAAAAGAACCCGTTCGTGGCGCCGCCGCTGAAACGCACCGACTGTTCCATGGTCTCCGACGGTGCGGCGGCGGTGGTAATCTCCGACGCCGAGGCCAGCAGCGAGGCCGACAAGGCCATCGCCTTTCGGGCCACCACCCACGTCAACGACTTCCTGCCCATGGCGCGGCGCGATATCGTTGCCTTCGAAGGCCCCAAGCACGCCTGGGCCAAATCGCTGGAGGCGGCGGGCATCGGCCTTGATGATCTCTCGTTCGTCGAAACCCACGACTGCTTCACCGTGGCCGAGCTGATCGAATATGAGGCCATGGGCCTGACGGAACCGGGCCGTGGCGCGCAAGCCATCAAGGAAGGTTGGACGCAGAAGGACGGCAGGCTGCCGGTCAATCCCTCCGGCGGCCTCAAGGCCAAGGGGCACCCGGTCGGCGCCACCGGCGTTTCCATGCACGTGATGGCGGCCATGCAGCTCACCGGTACGGCGGGCGGCTGTCAGATTGACGGCGTCAAACTTGGCGGTGTCTTCAACATGGGCGGGGCGGCGGTCGCCAACTATGTCTCGATTTTGGAACCGCTGCGTTAGGACTACCGCGTTATGATCAGTGCGATGAACGTCGGCCGGTTTTTGTCCGACACGGCAAGGCTCTATCCCGACCGCATCGGCCTGATCCACGGCGAGGATGCCTGGACCTGGGCGGAACTCGACGCCAACGCCAACGCCTTCCGGGCGGCCCTGCAGGATATGGGCGTGAAGGCGGGCGATCGGGTAATGGTGCAGTCGCGCAACAACCGGGCGATGTTCGAAAGCCTCTGGGGCATCTTCAAGGCGGGCTGCATCTGGGTGCCGTCCAACTTCCTCCAGACTCCGCCGGAGATCGCCTACGTCGCCCAGAACTGCGGTGCTTCGGCCTTCCTGTTCGAAGCCGTCTTTGCCGACCACGCCACCGCCGCCAAGGCGGCTTCCGGCGACCTGGAGCACCTCATCGCTATTGGCGGCGACGTCGAGGGTGCAGCCAACTACGACGACGTCATCGCGGCCCATGAGGGAGCCGAACGCATTGACGCTCAGGTCGAGTACGAAGATCCCTGCTGGCTGTTCTATACCTCGGGCACCACGGGCCGGCCCAAAGGGGCGGTTTTGACGCACGGCCAGATCAGCTTCGTGGTCAATAACTTCACCGCCGACCTGATGCCGGGCCTGACGCGGGACGACGCCTCTTTGGTGGTGGCGCCCTTGAGCCACGGTGCGGGTTGTCATGCCTTTCCCCAGGTGGCGCGCGGGGCCAAGACGGTGCTGCTGTCGGGCGAAAGCTTCGACGCCGAGACGGTCTGGCGGTTGGTCGAGGAACACAAGATCTCCAACATGTTCACCGTGCCGACCATCGTCAAGATGATGGTCGAACATCCCGCGGTGGACCAGTACGACCATTCCAGTTTGCGCCACGTCATTCACGCTGGCGCGCCGATGTACCTCGAGGACCAGAAGACGGCCTTTGAAAAGTTGGGGCCGGTGCTTTTCCAGTACTACGGCCTGGGCGAGGTGACGGGCTGTATCACCGTGCAACCGCCCGAGCACTACGTGGTCGACGCCGATGATGGAGAAGCCCGGCCCGGCACCTGCGGCATTCCCCGTCTCGGCATGCAGATCGGCATCCGCGACCCGGAAGGCAACATGCTGGCGACCGGCGAGCAGGGCGAGATCTGCGTCATCGGCCCCGGCGTCATGTCGGGCTATTGGCAAAACGACAAGGCCAATGCGGAGGTCTTCCGCGACGGTTGGTTCCACACCGGTGACCTCGGCCGGCTGGACGAGGCCGGTTTCCTTTACATCACGGGCCGGGCCAAGGATATGTATATCTCCGGCGGCGCCAACGTCTATCCGCGCGAGATCGAGGAGGTGTTGTTGACCCACCCCGGTGTATCGGAAGTTGCCGTGGTTGGCATCGAAGACGAAAAATGGGGAGAAGTCGGCGTCGCCGTCGTGGTGCCGACGGCGGAGGGCACCAGCGTGGAAGCCCTGGCGGGCTTCGTCAACGGCGAGCTCTCACGCTACAAACATCCCAAACGCTACTTCTTCTGGGACGAGATGCCCAAGTCGGCCTACGGCAAGGTACCAAAACACCTGATCCGCAAAACGCTGTTCGAGCGTGGTGATCTGGTGGAAGGGGAGGTGGTATGAACGACCCCCATTCATCCGGCGAACCGCGCCGCGTAACCCATCCCGGCGAGGTGATCGAGCCCCGCGTGCTGACTGAAGTTTCAGAGACGGGCGAGGACGTCCGTCTGGTGCTGCCGGAAGGCGCCGACCTGCTCAACGGACTTTGCACGGTGCTCAACGATCTCGGCATTACGACGGCGGGCGTGCGGCTGGGCGGCGGCAGCTTCACCCAGTTCTCCTACTACACCGGCTACGAGGACCCGACGGGCTACCGCGTCGCGACCTTTTCGCCGCCGCACCATCCACCCTGTCCGGTGCACATGTCCATTGCCATCGTCATCATCGGTCTGGACGAGGAGGAAGCGCCTAAGAGCCACTGCCACGCCATCTTTCTCGACGCCGAGGGCAACACCCTGGGGGGCCACCTGATACCCGGCGAATGCATCATCGGTCCAGGCGGCATGGTAGCCTGGGCGACCTCCAGCGGCGGCGTCGATCTTCAGGCGCACCACGACCCGGAAACCAACTTTCCCCTGTTCCACCCGACCAAAGGAGCGGCCCAATGAATGACATTACAGAAGGCGTCGTCGTCGAGCGTGGCCGCTTCGGTCGGATCCTGACGGCCCGCATCCGGCCCAACGTCGACCTCGTCGAAGGCATCGAAGCCATCTGCGCCGAGAACGACATCGCTTGCGCCGAAATCCGCGGCTGCGTCGGTAGCGTCATGGATGCCGTGTTGGAAATCGGCGGCGGCGAGAACGCGCGCGAACAGTTAGTCAAAGGCCCCGGCCTGGAGATTGCATTGACCACGGGCGAAGTGCGTCCCGACGAAGGCGGCGCGCCCTGCGCCCGGCTTTTTGGCCTTGTCGCCAACTGGAACAGCGACGCCTTCGCCGGCGAATTCGTGCGCGGCAGGAACCTCACCTTCGTCACCCTGGAGCTGGTGCTTCAGGAGTGGTTGCCCGAATAGATTTTACCCCTCCCATAACTGGAAAACGAAAGAGAAACCATATCCGATAGCTTCAAAGCCCTGCCGTTGTCTGTATTACATCACTCCTGCCATACCTAGCCTCATCGATGAAGGAATATGGCAAAAGGGGATCAAGGACCTACACCGAATGCAAACAGATGAAGGCGGCGTCTTCTGTTATACATTCTTTAAGGGAACAGCAATTCGTTAGTTCGCAGAAGGGGCTAGCCGCTCTCGGTTTATGTCAAGGCGTAAAACATCTGGACGACTGTAATGACCTGTTGGGTCAAAGTTTTGTCGTTGTCGGGCCACCTCACTTAGATCAAGTTCAGCCCAAATGAGTCCTTTCTCGCCGCGATTTGGTTCTACAATCCATTGGCCATCTGGGCCAGCTATACACGTGCCTCCATTGTGATAGCGGTCACCAGCAGGCAGCTGGTCGCGAAGCGGAAAATCTTCGGGAATCATTGAAGAATCATAAATCGCTCCGACACTAACAACGAATAATCGTCCTTCTTTTGCTACAAACCGAGTGATGTCTTCCGTGAGTACAACCGATCCTGGCCAAGCTGCTACATGAACCTGTGCGCCGGTGCTATACATTGCAGTTCGAGCGAGAGGCATCCAATTTTCCCAACAGCTCAAACCTGTCAGTCGGGCATCTTTATGTTTGTGTGCCACCAGTCCTGCTCCATCTCCATCAGCCCAAACAAGTCTCTCTCCATAAGTGGGTTTGAGTTTTCGGTGGACACTAACAATTCCTGCTGTTGGATCTATAGCTACTAACGAGCAGTAGATAGAACCTCCAGAAGTTGCTCGTTCTGCCACACCCACGTATGTAAAAGCTCCAACTGACTTTACGGTTTCTACAATTTCTAAAAATTCTGAACTATTTAAATCAACAGATTGATCAAGATAGTAAGCAAATGCTTCTTGTTGCTTCTGATCTTCCCAAGCCGAAGCTTCAGTTACGTCAATCCAAACTGGGTAGCCCGACACGAAGACTTCGGGAAAAGCTATTAGATCGGCCCCTCCATCTCCAGCTTCAACGATTCTCTCTTTAACGAGATCAATAGTTTCTGATCGGTTCAAATAAACTGGGGAGTCTTGAACTGCTGCTACTCGCATAGGTTGGCTACCTCTTCACACATCATTTAACAGGAGTTTCTCGATAACTAATAGGTGATTCGTGCTGGGCTGGAATCCAGCTTATAGCCGGCGCAGATCTCTCACCGCTCCATAGGCGGCGCTCGTTGTCAGGGCGGCATAGGCCTTGAGCGCTGCCGAGACCTCTCGCTTTCGACCGACCGGGGTCCACTTCTTCTCACCGAGAG